>Ga0163216_100361_pt1 | contig 83463 bp, 72 predicted proteins | sample SynspAceP_FD_167610 | JGI IMG/M metagenome (GOLD analysis project Ga0163216, IMG submission 167610) | Saline lake microbial communities from Ace Lake in Antarctica - Synechococcus sp. Ace-P (Illumina Assembly) | ecosystem: Environmental > Aquatic > Non-marine Saline and Alkaline > Saline ... | reverse complement strand
AACAATAAAAAAGCAGTCTTTGTTTAAACCATTTTTAGAAATAATTATAGTGTAAAGGTAAAAGAGCACAAAAAAAGGAGTAGAATTAACTACTCCGTTAAAAGTCTAACTATTTGGGGTCACTACACTAGTAAGGTTCTTTTTTTATCTGATTTCTTATGTTGTTATTAAGTTTATAAAATAGATGCTTAATAATCTTAGTAGCAAATGTCCGAAGCTCAAGAAATTAGCAATGACAGTTTATTTCACTGCCTCATTGTTCAACGGATTCTTCTTGATCTGTCAGACTAGCTACAGACAAGTTCAATAGACGCGTACGTTCAATATTATTTGCAGTCAAACGATACTGACCATACTTAATTTTATTCTGCTCTCTAGGACGTGGAATAGTCCCCTGTTGTGTAATGAAATAACCAGTAATTGAATCGACATCATTCGATTTAATCTTTGTTTTAAAGTATTCATTAAATTTTGACAACGGAGTAGATCCATTTACCAAATAGTAATTATCTGTAAGTTTCCCGATTAAGTTATAGGTTTCATCATAGTCATCGTCTATATCTTCAACTAGATGACTATCGAATGGATTACTTGCAAAAATATATTGAGCAAATGAAAGAAGCCGTTATAGGTGATGTAGATTTAATGGGTTATACTAGTTGGGGAGCTATTAATTTAGTAAGTACCTCTACTTCTGAAATGTCTAAACAGTATGGATATAGCTGCGTTCATCAAGATGACGAAGGAAATGGCACTAACCCAATTTATTTATAGTATTAACAAAATTTTGAAAGGTAAATTTAAATCAAGAAACTAAAGTACCCAAAAATTATTTGAAAAAAAATATGGAGGAGAAAAAAATGGGATTTAAACAAGGATTTTTATGGGGTGGAGCTACTGCTGCTAATCAAGTTGAAGGGGGCTATGATGAAGCTGGACGTGGTTTAGCAAATGTAGATGTAGTTCCTATAGGAGTTGATCGGTTTCCAATCATAGCTGGACAAATGAAACACTTCGATTTTGATGATCAACATTTCTATCCAGCTAAAAAAGCCATTGGTATGTATCATCGTTATAAAGAAGATATCGCATTATTTGCTGAAATGGGTTTTACAACCTATCGTTTATCTATTGCGTGGAGTCGTATTTTTCCAATGGGAGACGAGAAAGAACCAAATGAAGAAGGGTTACAATTTTATGAAGACTTATTCAAAGAGTGTCATAAATATGGAATTGAACCTTTAGTTACCATTACACATTTTGACTGTCCAATGTACCTAGTTGGAAAATATGGGGCATGGCGTAGTCGTGAAATGATCGGTTTCTATGAAAATCTTTGTACTATTATTTTCCGTCGTTATAAAGGACTAGTGAAATATTGGTTAACGTTTAACGAAATTAATATGATTCTGCATGCACCTTTTATGGGAGCGGGATTGTATTTTGAAGAAGGGGAAAACGAAGAGCAAGTAAAATACCAAGCAGCTCACCATGAACTAATAGCGAGTGCTATGGCTACTCGTATTGCTCATGAAGTGGATCCAGAAAATCGAGTAGGTTGTATGTTGGCTGCAGGACAATACTACCCTTATTCATGTAGACCCGAAGATATTTTCAAAGCACTAGAAGCTGACCGTGAGAATTATTTCTTTATTGATGTTCAATCACGTGGCGAATATCCGGCATATGCTTTGAAAAAATTAGAACGTGAAGGTGTTTCAATTAAAATGGAAGAGGGAGATTTAGAGTTGTTGAAAGAAAACACAGTAGATTTCATCTCTTTTTCCTATTATTCTTCACGTGTTGCTTCAACTGATCCCAAGATAAATAAAACAACAGCTGGAAATATTTTTGCTTCTGTAAAAAACCCTTATTTAAAAGAAAGTGAATGGGGATGGCAAATTGATCCATTGGGACTAAGAATTACGATGAATTCACTGTATGATCGTTATCAAAAACCCCTTTTCATTGTTGAAAATGGACTTGGAGCCATTGATGAACCAGATGAGAGTGGGTATGTAGTTGACGATTACCGTATTGAGTATTTAGCAGCTCATTTAAAAGCAATGAAAGATGCCGTTGATTTAGACGGAGTTGATTTAATGGGTTATACGAGTTGGGGTTGTATTGATTTGGTTAGTGCTGGGACAGGAGAAATGAAAAAACGTTACGGCTTTATCTATGTAGATCGTGATAATGGAGGAAATGGAACATTAGCTCGTTCTAAGAAAAAGTCCTTTAACTGGTATAAAAAAGTAATCGAAACAAATGGAGAAGACTTAACTAATAAATAAGTTAAGAGGTTGGGATAAAAAAATTCAATCTCTTTAATATTTTTAAAAAAATAATTGCAATCTCTTCTGATTAGAGTGTACCAATAAAAAATATTTAGAGAGAATGGCTTTCACTATGTTTATAGTGTAGATGATAAGTGTCGATTAAATAGCTCATGAAGGGCTGCGTACTTTATAAAATGAAGTCTGGAAAATGGAGTTTATTACTATAAATCTACTACCTGTGATAAAGTGGAAATAATAAAATAATAATTGGAGAGAGAACGATGACTAACTTAATAAGCAAGAAATTTACATATATATCCAGAGATAAAACTGAAATAATGGTATACAACTGGATGCCAGTTGGTCAAGAACCAAGAGGAGTTGTTCAAATTTCTCATGGTATGGCTGAAACGGCAGTTAGATACGAGAGATTTGCTAAAGTATTAAATAAAAAAGGGTTTATCGTTTATGCTAACGATCACAGAGGCCATGGTAAAACAGCTGCAAATATAGATGAGCTAGGCTACCTTGGAGATAAGGATGGATTCGAGTTACTAATAGAAGATATAGCTAAATTATCAGACATCATAAAAAAAGAAAATCCAGATTTGCCAATTTACTTATTTAGCCACAGCATGGGTTCATTTGCTGTTCAACGCTATATTATGGAGTACAAGGATAAAATCGATGGCCTTATCTTATCTGGTTCTAACGGGGAACAAGGTTTAAGCTTAAAAGCAGGAAAATGGATAGTAAAGTTAGCAATGATGATCAAAGGTAGGAAGACTAAATCCAAATTTATAGACTCTTTAATTTTTGGTGGTTTCAATAAGAAGTTCTATCCAAAGACAACTGGATCTGAGTGGTTAACAAGAGATGCAGATGAATTAGATAAGTATGTGCAAGACCCGTATTGTGGCAATCTATTTCCTATAAGTTTCTACGATGAGTTAATAGAGAACTTGGAATATATTGAGGATAAAGATAACGTTAAAAAGATACCAAAAAATTTGCCAATATTTATTATATCAGGAGCACAAGATCCAGTTGGTGATTTTGGTAAAGGAGTAAAAAAACTCTATAAGAGATATGAAAAATGTGGGGTTAAAGATTTAGAGATAAAAATGTATGAAGGAGCCAGGCATGAGCTTTTGAATGAAACAAATAGGGATGAAGTAATGGGGGATGTTGTCGAGTGGTTAGAAAAGAGAGTAGGATAAAAAAGGAAAAGGTTTAATGCAACCAACTGTTCTCGATTTTTATCTAACCTGAAAAAATCATATTTGGATTACCTTATGCTTTTAAACTACAAAGACAGCAAGCTAATAAAGTTCAATTAAATAGCGTGTACTTACCTTTATTGAGATTCATAAACCTACGTAAAAGTTCTAGTACAATTGTTTACTAATTCGAAAAAATTCAAAAAACTCATTCTAAAATAGTTAAGACTCAATATTTTTACTGGTTTCATTTGCTCATTCATTTTGAAATTGTATTGTTGTACTTCTAATTTCATCCCAAGCTTCACTCTACGTGCTTTATCTGAAGCTAAATCTGTTTGAACTTCCTTTTGTATCGAATATATCCGACACAAAATTTAGATGTATGATAATGATGGAGATGGAATGGTTGGAGAATAAGAAACTAGATCAAAAAAACAAACTAGTTTTTTTGATCTAGTTTGTTTTTTTTACGATACAGATAGACGATTAGGGGAACTCGATTATCGAGCCCCTCCGCCACCACCACCACCGGCACCTGCTCCACCACCAACAGAGGTTGACCCACCTATTCCGGATGCTGCAGATGAAGCACTTGAGTGAAATCCTCCACTTTCTAACCCAGTGGACCAGTCTTTTCTAAATCCTGTCATCCCATTCCAATACAAGGGATAATAGATAAAGTTATTCTCTCCAGAAACATTATTCAAATTCGGAATGAATCCTTTGAATTCCTTCGTTATTTCTTCACTCCTAAAGTATAAGATATTCCAGAATAAAAGTTCTCTAAACGTTAATAGATTGGTGTTACCAGTAAAGTCTTCTAATTTAGTCTGTTCTAAATAATGATCAAATTGAACAAAACGTTCAAATAATTTATCCCCTTCAGGACTAGCAATAGCTACCTCATGTTTCATCCCCCATACTTTAATTTCAGTAAATGAAATGAGTCCTTCTTTTTCTAGATACTCTTTTGAGTAATCAATCAAATAATCTGCTAACTTTTCTACTTCCTTAGCGTGTTTTTTCGCCCATTGTGTCATTTTTTTGTCTTCAATGAAACCATGACGGTTTGAAGCATCCAATAGCATGAACCACAACCCATTTTCATAAGTTTCCCCAGAGCTCATTTCTAAGTGACCAATATAATCAGCGAATGATTGAGGATATCGAGCACGCTCCTCCTCAAAATGACAGATTTCTATTTCCGCATCAAAAGTACTACCAAACAAAGATTTTTTTTCAGTTGTATGGATGATGATTCGTTCTTGTGCAGACCATTCCAGTAAATAAGCTGAGAAGTAATCCTCAAAATATCCTTTTTGAATATCTTGCAATAAATAAGCAAGTCCTGCAAAATCTTTTCCTTGATAAGGAATTTCTTTTAATAAAACCTCTTTGTTATCCTTTATCCTCTGTGCTCCTGAACGCATTTGCCCAGCATCCTTTTTAGCTTTTTTCATTTTATTATAATAGGTGAGGCCTAAAATAGCTCCTCCTCCACCAGTAACTGCTAGTAGAGATGCAATAATAATAATGGCCGTATTAGAAGAAGCCTCTTCATTATAAGCTGAACCATCCATTGCCATATCTAACTGTTCTTCTAAAGTCAGATCTAAATTAACTTGTGTATTAAACTGTTCTTGTGGAAACTGAAGCAATACCGTCACATCTTTACTGCTATCGATTTCTTCTTCCGTTCTCCAGACAACTGTTTCACCTTCTAATTGAAGCTCTCCTGCAAAACCAAAACCCCAAAAGCGGATATCTTTTTCTGTGAAGGGTTCAAACCCAGTAATTTTGACAGTTAAATTTTCTGCTGGAATAGCAGAAAAAGTATCAAAATTCCATAACAATGCTTGTCCATCCTCTAATTCGCGAACTAAATTTGATAAGGTATAAGAGACTACATATTCATTTTCTCCATATTCACCGATGCCCCAAATGAGTTCCAATCCGCTATCTGTTTTAACTATGCCATAACGGTTAGCTTTTTCCGCTAATGAAGCATCTCCGTTCCATAACGCTACCTCTTGAAAACCAGTTACTGAAAAATCAAGCAATTCTGAATCCTGCAGATCATCCAACACAATATATAATTCGGTCCCTTCATCCATATTCATTTTTCTATGTTCTGTGACAATGCCAGAGCCATCTTCTTGTAACTCAACGTCAATAGTTATATCGGATAGCTTATTTTCCGCAAAAACCGTTTCACCAAAAGCCATACTAAACAGAAAAAATACTCCAATAATTAACGTTCTTTTTAGTGTTTTATTCATCCTTTTATCCTCTTTTTCTTTTAATTATCTAACAAATTGTTACAATCCAGCCTGCTAATCTAACTAGTATAATGATAACCCGCTACTTTAGTTCAGCTTTTCTTTCTATTTTAGTTAACAGTGACTCAGTCTCTCTCAGTGTTATCTTTCTAGATAAGGAGCTTTGAGATATACCAGCAATTCGGATAATATTTTCAACTGAATAATGTCCTGAGTCATATAAGTGTAAAGCATCTTTTACCTTTTGCTTGTCTATTATTGGTCAGGCAAGTTCTATACCACGTGGTTTAGCCGACGCTAAATCTTTATGGACTCGCTGAAGTGCTAAGTCTCGTTTTAACTGAGCAATCACAGCCATCATCTGAAACATAGCTTGCCCAGTAGGTGTAGAGATATCTAAATTCTTCTTTAACAACGAAATAACTTCTACGCTTGGTTCTTTAAATTCTTCAACCGTAGAAAGACTAGCTAACATCTTTCTACCCAAATGACTAATGGATTCAATGATGGCAGTTCACCTAATCTAAGGCAATTAAATGAGGGGCCTAGTCAGGCATATTTATTCTGTATACCTGTGAATTTCTCTTGAATAAGTTTATTATATCAGACTAGTTCTTCTATTGTATATGTAGATCAATCTGTTTACTTTTTAGTCTAACAGGAACAGTCTTATAGATAATGGTATTTAGGAATGATTAAGGAGAACGCTTTTTTTTAACTATAGAAAGGTGATTCTATAAAATTTTTTTGCTGTTTTATTTTCTGCAAAAAAAGATTCACAAAAACATTTAATTTTGGGAACGGTTACAAATAGTTAATTAAAAAAATATTTGAGAAGGCAATACAGGATACTAGTGATGTATGGATAGCTAGCACATAAGACATTATGCTGTAAAAGGTGTTTCCAAAAAATACAATGCCAAGAGTATATTTTACTGAGGTTACCAAAAATTAAATCCGATATAAGTTTGGCGAAATGTTGACTATGAACGATATAATTTCAGAGATAGAATATAAAAATAGTAGTACTGCTGATTAACTGCTAATAAGAAAGTCATACTAGGGATATACAGATGAAAATAATACATATCAAAAAGAACATACGAGTGTATTCTAGAATTTCAAAGTAAGTAATAAATTTTTAAAATTATCTAGCCAAGTATCAGGCAATATAAAATTGGAACAAGCATATCTGAATATTCCAAATATGCTTGTTGCAATGTATCAAGTTAATTTCTTTCTCTAGCCAAAGCTAGCCAACCAATAAGTTCATTAACACGGTCTAAACTGGGTGATTTTGCCTAGCCCCTAAAAAAAGGAGGAATAAGCAAATTATCTTAAAAGTTGTCTACGAAATATCGGAGAAAATTCTTGCTGTTCTGTTTGTGGTAAATACCAATTAGCTAAGAGGCTTTTAATTTTTCTTGGTATTCAAATGAAACTTTTTTAGTTTTTGCATATTTTGCAAGACCTTAGTTCCTTTTTTCTAATCAATTTTTTCTTTGCACATATTTACGAAGTACCTATGAACTTCTAAGTTATCAGTCATTTCCGGGTGGAAAGACGTGGCAAACATATTATTTTGCCTTGCTGCTACAATTTTATCATCAACAGTACAAATTATGTTAACATCCTCAAAAACTTCTGTAATTAATGGCGCTCTAATAAAAATTAACGGTATAGGATCACTTGAGATCTCATTGATTATAATATTCTTTTTAAAACTATTAACTTGACTTCCGTAAGCATTTCTTTTTACTTTTATGTCCATAACTTTAAGATGACCCTGAGAAGATTCCTCATTATATTTAGCAAGTAGTATCATACCGGCACAAGTTCCCCAAACAGGAAATCCTGAAATAATTTTTTCTCTTAAAATCGCAAGCATTTTTCTTTCTCTTAAAATGTTCCCTATTGTTGTACTCTCACCACCGGGTAAAATTATCCCCTGTAAATCGTTCATATCTTCAAGTTTTTTAATCTCTACGCCTTCATGTCCAAGCTTATTAATGTGGTCTATATGTTCTGCTACACCGCCTTGAAGTGATAAAACTCCAATTCTCAATTTTTACCAGCCTCTCTCTGCAAACTTTTCTTTAATTTCACCTATTTCTAGACCGCTCATTGATTTTCCAAGGTTTTCTGAAACTTCAGCTATAACTTTCGGGTCATTGTAGTATGCAGTTGCTAAAACTATAGCTTTTGCGACCGCCTCTGGGTTTTCAGCTTTAAATATTGCTGAACCCACAAAAACTCCTTCTGCTCCAAGTTGCATCATTAAGGCAGCATCTGCTGGCGTCGCAATTCCACCTGCAGCAAAATTCACTACTGGAAGTTTACCGTTTTCCCATACATATTGAATTAAATCAATTGGTGCTCCCATATCTTTAGCAATTGTCATTAACTCTTCTTTTGGAGCATTTTTCACTTTTCTAACATCATCCATTATACATCTCATGTGCCTAACAGCTTCTACTACATTTCCTGTACCTGCTTCACCTTTTGTTCTTATCATAGAGGCGCCCTCTCCAATCCTTCTTAGTGCCTCTCCTAAATTTCTCGCTCCACAAACATAAGGAACCTTAAAATCCCACTTATTTATGTGGTATTGTTCATCTGCTGGAGTTAAAACTTCACTTTCATCTATAAAATCTACCCCTATTTCCTGCAGAATTTGTGCTTCAACAAAATGTCCAATCCTACCTTTAGCCATTACCGGAATAGTTACAGCCGCCATTATTTCTTTAATCATTTGAGGGTCAGACATTCTAGCTACACCGCCCTCTTTTCTAATATCTGATGGCACCCGTTCTAGTGCCATAACTGCACAGGCCCCTGCCTTTTCTGCAATTATAGCTTGCTGCACATCCACTACGTCCATAATTACTCCGCCCTTTAACATTTGAGCCAAATTTTTATTAATTTCATATCTTTCCATAAAAAAACCTCCTAAAAATGATTTGATAAGTAAAGTATATTATATATTCGTAAATTTTCATAGTGTATAGATACGGATTAGGCACAAACAATAATCTGAAAACTTCACAGAAAATAATTTCAAGGCCCTAATCAAGGCAAGCTCGTATAATGAACTGAGAAATAGACTATATCTCTAGCCCGCATAACCAGATTTTGGTAATTTCAAGGTAGGGAGTTTTTTACAACGCTGTTCTTGTTGTATGCTCTGAATTCTCTTAGTTCTTTTTCCATTCCTTATTATTTTATCCAATAGCAGACAAGATTTTCGAACTTATCCTTTATTTATGGAATTAAAATACCTATAGGTTTAAGTTTAGATCCAGTGAAATACTTTTTATTGCTGAATCTCGATAATTATTAATCGAATAAAATTCATTATCAAAAGAAGCGAAGACCCCTGTCTAGATGGGTCTTCGCTTCTTTTTTCTATCTAGGATACCACATCGCCTTAGAAACTGATAATTGGTTTTTTCGACAAATTTGCAATGCTTGCCTGAATAATACTTACCGGCAAATAGATAATGATACTTAAAATCATGCTAAGTTCATAGAAAAGACCACTTTTTTTGATGGGTTTTCCTTTCAAGCGGCTTAAGAAGGCACTCAGTGCTATGCCATAGACATTTCCAATCATGATGGTTCGGATTGACCCCAGAATACCATTAGCTTTTTTCTCCCCGTATAATGATACGATACGGTCCCAAGACTCTTCGGTCGGGTTCCCTCTGGTATCGGCATAATATTGAGCAAATAGAAACGCTGACAATTCTTCAGAAGGAATGCTATCCGCCGTTCCAGTCAAAAAATTCTGGATTTCATCATTGCTCATGCCTTGCTCCAAGGCAATCTTCGTGTGGGCATAGGAACAAACCTCGCAGCCATTGACTTCCGTCACGCCTAACATGATTCTTTCGATGAATTCTGGACTCAAATCCATGTTCCGTTTGGCCTTGGACATGTATTTCGTTGTCCGTAACCCCTGATACAGAATTCGGTAAAATTCCCGAACTGAATAAATTTTCTTATATAATTCTTGGCTCATTTTTATCTCCTTTTGAAATATCAGCTCATCACTGCAATCATTTTAAAACTTATTATACCCCATATAGTATAATAAGTATATTATTCTGTTCAGCGAAAGAAGGAAGGCTGTATTAAGCCGACCCCAAAAAGTTAGATCTAAAAAATCTAACTTTTTGGGTCACTACACACTACATAGTTCAAGATTCTTTTTTATTAAGCATGCTTCCTATTCTTGTTAATTCAAATTATTTTCACCCATATAAGCATAGCAAAATAGGCTTATTCATTTTAAAATAGTGCATTCAACTAAATAGGGGATATAATTTGCTTAATATAAAATATATTTGTCATAAAGGGAGGGGTAATAGGGCAAAGAATTTAAGGTTAAAGGTAGCACGAGCAAAAAAATGATATGTCTCAACAGCAGTTGGCAGATGCTGTTAATGTTACCCGACAAACAATTAGCGTGATTGAAAGAGGAGATTACAATCCGACAATCAATTTGTGTATAGAGATATGTAAAGAATTTGATCTAACAGTAAACGATTTATTTTGGGAGGAATCAAAATGAAACAATACGATGAATACCAAAAATTAATGAGATATAAATAGGGCTATTATTCATTTATTTCTTTGATTAGTCTATTTATATTAAATTATTTACTGGGTCTATTCTTTAATTTGCAATGGGGTGCAACCAAAGAGATAGAAATATTGGTTATAATGTTTGTAGTCGGTATATACTTTGCCAATACAAGTGTCTATCGCAAAGCTTATTTTCGTAAAAATGATGACAAAAAAACTACTCTTGGCTATTTTTGATTGTGGGATTGTTCAGCTTAACTAAGACTTATCAAACTTTTTTAATTATGCCTGAAGAAATAATAATAGATGGAAAAATGAAGAAAAAAGAAGGTTAGTATACTTAGTGGATTGATATACATGACTTTATGTATCTAAGTAACCAGAATTATTGGATTTCATCTACTTAGGAATTATATCCAAGTATGAATGTCCAAAAAAATAAGTATAGTGAAACTAATGTAATTATTGTTCCTATAATTATGCTAAATAAAGCTGAAGATTGGCTTTGCTTTCGTATTTTTATTCCAGTAGCTATAAGTGTAATTCCTCCAATTAAAAAAATAACTTCAAATAGCAATATAGGCCATTTTATTTCTAGTGATCTTTGTATGAAATTCATAAGACACCGCCTTTTTATTAATATAACTATTGTAACTAAAATGAGTTGTATTTGATACACTGACACTGAAATAGCCTTTGTTTGAAAGGAATACGGATACACGATTGGATGTCATTTCATGTAGGATAATCAATTGAAACTACAGAAGATTCGACTCGTTTAGTTAGTAAGCAACTAGTTAATGAAGATGCAATTAAAGATGTCAATGAAGTGACCGAAGAAAAGAAAAATTTCTTTAGTAGGATTTTTAAAAAATGATTACCACAGTGCAGTTCCAACTGCGTTTTACGAAGATGAAGAATGATACATAACTGATACGATTAAATACATTATTTATTTACAAAATCTAGGAGTAGATTCGGTTTTAGTTTGTGGATGTACTGGTGAACAACATAGCTTAAATGTGAATGAAAAATTAACTGTTTTGAGCACTATAGAAGAAGAATTGAAAATAAAAAAATTTTTTTGAAATAATTTTTGGTTTAGCAAGTGTCTGACAAAAAGAAGCTAGAACGTATATAAAATAAATTTCTGATCTCATAAACGAACCGATTATTATTTATAACAATCCAAAACGAATAGAATTTAATAGGTCTATAGATTCAACAGATTATCGTCTATTTCTGGAAATTGGTATCCTTTAGAAATAGCGAGAGCGGTTTCACTCGGTGATTAAAGGCTCTGAACAAGAATTTTATCGACAATGTGACATAAATAAAATATTTAAAAGTAGTCCAATAACTTATTTTAAAAAAGAGATTTCAATTAACAAGAATTTAGCAATGGACATAACTAGAAGCCCACTAGGCAATAAATAATTAATAATTTATTCTAAGTCAACTTAAAAACTAATCTTTATTTTACGCCAGAAAATGTCCTTGTCGCTTCTCCGTAAAAATTATAGTAAACTAGATTAAGCATACCTTTCCATTTCACAGAAAGAAGGGATCAAATGACAAAGGAAAAGACACTTCTATTAAATCAGAGCACGATTAAAGATTTGGTCGATGTAAAAGATATAAATGAAATTGTGCATGAAACGTTTAAAGGTTTGGGGGACGGTTCGATTGTGAATCCTTCTAAACTTACGCTCGACTTGGGAGAAACAGGTGGCTATCCTTCCTACGATGGCTTTATGAATGCAATGCCTGCTTATATTGGTTCTCAGGATATCGCTGGGATGAAATGGGTTGGGGGATTTCTTGGAGAACGCAAAGAGGCTGGACTGCCTTACATTACAGCTATGATTCTGCTGATTAATCCGCATTTAGGAACGTTTATCGCTGCACTCGATGGCGCTTATATCACGAATAAACGAACGGGTGCCCAAACAGCGAATGCATTATTTTATTTATTAGACAAACCGCAAGTCAAGATTGGCTTATATGGTGCTGGCGAACAAGCCCGGACTAATATTATGGCTATCGCTGATTTATTTGAAATTACTGATTTAATCGTATGGAACCACCGCTTAAAAACGGCTGTAACTTTTGCAAAAGAGATGCAAGAGTATGTAACAAATCCTATTGAACCTACGTTGGATGCTTACAAAACGAGCCAAATGGATGTATTGATTACAGTTACACCTGCTCAAGAACCGATTATCAAAACAGAATGGGTCCAACCGGGAACAATTGTCTTTCCTCTCGGCTCCTTTCAAGAGATTGAAGATGACCTTATTTTAAAAGCAGATAAAATCATTGTCGATCATGTGCACCAAGCACTTAATCGTGGCGCCTTGAAAAAATTGACTGGACAAGGAAAGCTATCAGAAGAAAATATTTACACTACTTTAGGTCAACTGGCTCTTAAGAAAGCGACTGTGGGTGATTTGTCCCATGAAATTACTCTTTGTATTCCAATCGGTACAGGCGCGATGGATGTGGCCGTTGCTTGGATTGTTTATCAAAGAGCTCTCGAAAAAGGACTTGGTGAAGACTTTAATTTTGAAGGATAATAGCTATGACTGGTAAAATTAAAAAAATGCATTGAAAGTCAGTTACTAAATTATGTAAAAGGATCATTGTAGAAAATACGAAAAAAATATAAAAAGTACGAATCGAGAATCTGTAAAAGTCATTATTTTTACAATACTATCTTACATAGTACCGTTTGTTGGGATAGTATTTTCAATTTATCTCTTAAATAACTCCATTATGAAAAATTATAGTAGTTGGATTAAACCGGTAGCATTAATTTTTTTAATTATCCAGATTCTAACTATTTTAAGTGCAGTAGTGTACTGCACTTAAAATAGTTAGAGAAAAAATCTATTTTATCTAATACATGAAAACCTATAGAATCATGTATCTAGAACCTTGTTAAATCAACGTTTATTATAAATGTATTACTTTTGTTTTCAAACATGTAAGATAATATGAAATTCTTAGTCTAGAATAAAGTAAAACACCAAATAAGTGTAAAGATATCTTTACACACTTATTTGGTGTTTTGTCATTATATAATTAAAGGTATCTTTACTTTAATTTGGAGGTTCGATTAATGAAGGGGACTAATTATATTCGAGAAATCTGACAAGAAAAGGGAATAACTCAAATGAAAATGGCTGAGGATAGGCAAATTACGTGCCAAACGATAAACGCAATTGAAAAGAATAAGTATAATCCCAGTCTAGAGTTAGCACTAAAATGGATAGCCTATTTTGATTTGCTAATCGACGATATATTTATTTTAGAGGAGGATAATAAATGAATGTAAAAGATAAACAAACAGGCAATAAAAGATTAACAAAATGGAGTCCTTACTTTAGTATTAGCTGTACACTTATTGGTGCAGTTTTGGGTTCGTTTCTTGTTTACTATTTTAAAGGTGAGTTTCCATACGAAGTACTTGCTGGCGGACTAGTAGCAACTCTCTTTTTGACAATTATTGAAGTAATAAAACAAAAGCAAAAGAAAAATAATATCCTTGAGGCCGACGAACGAGTTATAAAGAATATTTTTTGGTTTTTTCGCACATACGTCGCCTATTTTTTTAGGCAATTTAGTTATAACTCTAGGAGTTTTTACCCTTTTAGGTAATGAATCTAGTTCAATTTTTTATTTATGGATTCTTTTCTTCTCCTATATCTGGGTTGTAGGAATAGGAGCTCTTATCATTAAAAGAAAGCAGTCGAGTTTAAAAGAATAGTTAATTTTTATTAATAAATGAAATGAAATCATGTATCGAGAATTCTTCAACAGTGCGTTTTTTATTTTGGTCCTCTAATACGAGATGGCATGATAGACTAAACGAAAGCTTGTATCACTTTTGTAAGAGGAGAGGGCTTTTCAATGAGCTGCAATGTCAAACCATTACGTTCGCAGCAAGAAATAAATGACTTTTTATTTGGGTTAAGACGCAATAAAAATGCGAAACGAGACATCTTTCTCTTTTTAATCGGCATTAACAACGGTTTGCATATGTCCGATATCGTCAAATTGAAGAAAAAAGACATTCTTTTAGCTAAAAATTCCCGGATCATCGAACAGAAAACGGGGAAAACCCGTATTTTGCATTTAAGCAGTCTGTAGGATCCGATTCAGGAGGACACCAAAGACCCGGAAACAAACGATTATCTTTTTTTCAAGTACAAAAGGCAGTTATTTAGCAGACAATACCGTTTACCAGATGTATCAGAAGGTCGCTAAGCTCTTAGGAAGAGATGATAGAGGCACATACACGCTTAGAAAGATTTTTGGTTACCCTTACTACAAAAAACCAAAGATGTGACCACGCTAACAGAAATCTTTGTTCATAGCAGCGAAACGCTTACGAAACGCTATATTGGAATCAATAAAGATGAAATTAGTGAGGCCATGTTGAATTTTAGAATTGGTTTATAATTTTTTATAAAAAATGAGGGTTATTAATTTATTTGCCCCCATACTTAAATCCTTTATACAGAGCAGATACAGACTCGCTAATCGTGACAATAATGATGACTATTGTCGTAAATAATATCATCCTCTCAAAGGATATCGGAATGGACTGTTCGAATCTCTGAACGAATTCACTATTCCAAATGTTCAGGTTGTAGATGACAGTGATAAAAAGAATAGCCGATAGGATGTTTAACAATGTGGTAAAGAAAGCTATTTTTAATGTCCATTTACCTTTAATAATCTTGCTTAATTCTACTAAGATATTAATTGTGAATATCAGAAAGAGAAATAGTCTGATGGGAGTAATTTTCTCTATATTCAAAAGTGGAATAAAACTAAATTCACCGTCTGATCTATAATATATCCCAATTCTCTCATACAGAAAGAAGAATAACAGAAGAAACAGTGTACTAATAACAATAGAAAAGACAGATTCTCCCCTTGATATAAGGGCCTTTTTTTCCGGTAATTCGGGCAATTGAGAAGGGTCCCACTCCTGTTGTTCTATTCCGGACTCAATGGATATCTCGTAGTACTCTAATAAGGCAAAAATACTGGTGACCCAAACCGCTCCTTGCAAAACAGCAGAAAATAAAGAAATTAAATAATTTCCGAACACTTTCGTTAGGCTATCTAGTGAGAATATAGCGCCGATTCCCGATACTATTGACATACCGATAATAATAGATAGGGTGACAATTTTTATAACAAAAAGATAGTTGTAGAAGTATTTTGGGCCAATGAGATGTCTTTCTTTCCCTCTGTAGAGATTTGCTAATTCTATTGGATTTCCAAGCTCTCGCAATACTGTGTTTACTTTTTGTTGTTCAGAAAGTGTGTCATCCGTTTCATTTATCTTTTCGTCAATCAATAAGTTTAATTCATTGGCAACTTTTTTTCTAGATTTCTCCGGCAACTCTCTTGTAACCGAATAAATATATCTATTAATCAACACAATTACACCCTCTTTAAGTGAGTGATCCTTTACTTGATTATACCCTCTAGGTAAAAAGAGTAGAAAAAGTTAGCATTTAAGTTCCAAAAGTTAGACAGAAAGTGAAGAGGTTTCTCTAACTGGATAAAAGAATAACACCTCTAACATTAGGAGTGACAGAAACTCATGAGGTGCCTTTTATAATAACTAAAAGGCAAAGAAAAGCAGAGTCAACTAATTATAAAAAGGAAAAATCTGAATTTATAATACCGGTAATTCGATAAAAAAATTCAGGGAAATAAAATGTAACACTTTGAGGATTTGATAAGTGGAGAATTTAAGAAATAAGTGTCTACAATAATTAATTACCTATTTTTATTTTGTGTGCTACTATTTTCCGAAGTAACCACCAAAAAATAGAAGCCTTAAGAACCTGTAGTTTCCCAAATTATGTAATACACCCAAAAAGTTAGATTAGCTGTATTCAACAGTGGTATGTGTATTTAAGACTCATTAATTGGGGTCATTTCATATTTTATATGTTCAACTTTTTTTCTTCTTTTTTTCTTCTAAGTTATCCATTCTTTTCTGCATATCAGTTTGCTGTGACAGAAGTTTGTCTAGTTTATCATGAATGTCTTCTGATAATATTTCAGATTTCAAATTAACTTTAAAATCATTTCCTGCTGTTTTGCGGTCTCGTTCAGCTTGTCTATTCTGGCTCATCAATATGACTGGAGCTTGAATAGCCGCTACACACGACAAAACCAGGTTTAATAAAATAAAGGGATAAGGATCAAAAGATTGAGTTCCATTTAGTTTATTAAATATGATCCAACTTAAGAGAATAACAAAAAAGATAATAATAAATTTCCAACTTCCAGCAAAAAGAGTGATGCGATCGGCTAAGCGTTGACCAAATGTCATGGAAGTAAGCTTTGTATCTAATTCTTTAGATACTTTAGTATCCTTTAAAATTTCAATAATTTCTGTTGCATCATTAGTTAATAGTTCTTCATCTAAAATGATTTGAGCCAATTCTGATCGTGTTAATTTATCGCTCATTAACTGCTGCCTCCATTGGTATTTATTTTGCTTTTAGTATAGCACCAAAGTCAAAAAAAAGAGGATAAAACACCTCTATTTGACTGGATATTCAATAGTTCACTACCTTTATGAGCATATTTTTAAATGCCACTATTCGTTTGCTTTCTTTCTCTAAAATATCACTAGCGAAAGTAAAAGAAGAATCAACGTTTTAAGTTGCTAATAATTCAACATACTGTGTTTTTATATTTTTTTAATATTTAATGATGGAAATCCTTCTTGCAATAAAGAATGGTTTATTATGATTCGTTCGTTTCTATCTGAAAATGGATGACTCCTCTTAAATTGTATGCGAGTATCTAAAATAGCTAGTAACTTATCTTCATTCGTTTTAGCATGTAACAGTCGATAGCTTAAATTATCTCCTAATTGAGAGCTTAACATAGTCATTTCTAAAGGAGAAGATGGCTGAACTTCGGCACCTATAAACAGGTTCCCGTTCTTTTTAAAGTGGCCTTTCTCGTGTTTTGGGGGTGGGGGCAGTTGAATCACCATGAATCTCTTTAATGATTTTAACAGAAAATTGATCTTAGTTTATTAAATGATTGATCAGGTGTTCAAAAGCTGTCTTAAGATGTTCAATCTCGTGAAATTCTCTTACTGTTGTGCCTGAAATTGTCAGTAAATCTCTGTTTATAATAATAGAAACGGTAGCAGGTAAAGAAATGGGTATTGCCTTCAATTTGTGTTGAATTATAGGGTAAGCGTACTAAAGCATCTTCAAATAAGCACTAATAAAAGCATTCAAATTTCGCTTCTCCTCCTTAAAGGTCTATCTAACAAAAAAGAATACTCTCTTGTAGATAGAAGAGAGTATATTTTTTAATGATCCAATAAATGCTGGTACCTTTAAGGTTAGCAATTTTCTAATCAATACTGTATATTTTATATAGTATTAATTTATTTCTGGAAAAAATGTTAATGTTAAGAAATGGGGAATAGTTATGATAGAGTTTAAGTACGATACACAATTGCTGATAGAAGGGCAAGATTTATCTGAAGAGAGTATTAAAAATCATATAAATTATAATTTTGAAGGTGATTGCTTACTTGTTGTTGGAGACTCTGATTTAATAAAGTTACACTTTCACACAAATAAACCTTGGGAGATTATAGAATATTGTTCATCTTTGGGTGAAATATTTGATATCGTTATTGAAGATATGAGCAGGCAAGAAAAAGGTCTACGTGGTTAATAAAACACCGATAAAAAAAGTTAGATATTTTTATCTATCCCCCAAAAAGATGCAATAGGTAAACTTGGTTTTAGAATTATTAGTAATCTTAGAAAATTCAGTTCGTACAAAGTGTCATTTACAAGTAGGGCTTAAGGGCATAAAAAAATTAATAGATAAACACAAGAGATAAACACGGTTAAAACAACGTTTATTCCTTGTGTTTTTTATATGTTCAAATATAAGGTTTAATTTGTACAACCGTTTAATTGAAGCAATCCATTTTTTTCAGAGTTCGGTGTGGTGCTATCGTATTCAGCTTTTTATCAGCGTACCATTCGTTGGATATAGATTCCTTCAGTTTAGAGTTGAAGCTGAATTCTTTATGACCCCCAACGATTGTACTTCTTAAAATGATTGAGTTATCTTCCGTAAGACAACTTGCGTGCACTAAGGAAGTAAAATCATACTGACCTCTTATTTTGTCTACAATAGGTTCGAAGTACTCGTTAGGAATTTTTTTCAGGAGGTTCAAATAAAGTTAGCCGAAATTCTTTATTTGACTCAATCTTTCCGCAACGTATAGAAATTTACCTGACGGGTTAATTATTATAATGACTTCTAAAGATTTGCAAACAAATTTTATTAATTTTTGTGTTTGAAGAGGTTGGGCAACCTTTCATTTGCTAACTAATGTAATTATATCGTAAGTCTATTTTTAAAATTGATATAGGCGATGAGAGGGAGGTAAGTAGGTATATAAAAAATTAAAACGTCCTTAAAAAACCTTATTCATTAAGTTTTTTTAAAAAATCTATATTTTAAAAAGCAAACACATTTTTCTGCTTCTGTTAGGCTACCCTTACTTTTATTTCCACTAAAAGTTTGCGTTAAAAAAAAGCTTAACTTTTATTTAACTATGAAGCTTTACGGTGTTAATTTATTTTTCCCACAATAAGTTGACAATTGTCAACATTGATGTTAGATTAAATAGGCTTTATGGCAAAACGTAATCGTTACGTTTTAGGAAATATGAAATGAGGAATTTAATTATGGCAAAAAAAAGTAAAATTGAAAAACACAAACGCCAACAAGCAACTGTTGCAAAATATGCTGCTATTCGAAAAGAATTAAAAGCAGCTGGTGATTATGCCGCTTTACGAAAACTGCCTCGTGATGCTTCTCCAACCCGTTTGCATCACCGTGATGCTGTAGATGGACGGCCAAGAGGTTATATGAGTAAGTTTGGTGTGTCAAGAATTACGTTCAGAAATTTAGCTCATGCTGGACTTATTCCTGGTGTGAAAAAAGCCAGTTGGTAAGATAGTCGTTTTTTTAGGAAGTCATTAAATGAATACGAAAGTTCTTGTAGCCATTATCGAGGGTTTTTAGATGTGGGCATAGATCATAACTTTGTTTTAGATATAAAAGAGGAAATATTCCAGATGAATAATGGTTGCTTATGTTGTAGTATGAGGATTGATTTTGTTGATAGGTTGCATGCAATTGTAATTGTAAAGCAGGAACAAAATCTTACCGTTGATAGAATTGTTATTAAAACAACTAGTTTAATAAATCCTGCTTCTATTGCTCAAACTTTTATACGTACCTCTTTTTACAAGAGTCTTTTTATCTAAATAGTTTACTCTCAGTTGTTGGTGCCAAAAATACTTTATAGTAGCTTTCACAATATGAAGAAGCAGTAGATCAAGTAGGTTTTTTAGATAAATGACTAGTTTCCAAAACTGAATTAGTTGATGAGACACTTTTAAATAGTTTGAAAATAACTCAATATATTGATCTAGAGCATGTTCAATTTAATGATGGTTTTAATTGAAACTTGTTTAATGTTAACAATGAAAATGTCGGAGATTTTTCAGAAAATAGAGAAAAGTACCACCAACATTTAGAATAGATAACTACATTCATTTTATATGAAAACGAGTCTCTTGGTAAGGTGTAACTAGATATATGGATGAAAAAATTAATTATGACGTATGTAATAATTCTGTTGTGCTATAAAGGTATTCTTTCAATAGCCGGAGTTGAAAAGCAAGTGATCTTTCAAGGTGTAAATAGGGCTTTTAAAACGGAGCCTGGTTTGTTCTGGGGTGATAAACAAAAAAGTTCTTCCCTAGTCTTTATTGGCAAACGATTACCTGTTAAATTTTTAACCGATTCATTCAAAAAAAGTATTACTTCATAAAACTATCAGAGAAATAATGGTTAAATTAATCAAAATAGTAGCTAATAAAATTAAGCATAATATGAGGAGGCTATGAGATGCCTGAAAAGCAAGAGTTATCAAGTGCTAGACGAAGAATGAAAAGTCCAAATATAAAAACAAAGAAACGTGCTTTAAAATTTATCCTAGATGTAAAAAGAAGAAAAAAAGGGATCAGATAAAGGGTTTAGACTAAATTAAAAGATACCCTCAGCCCAGATCAGAGATAAGATACTCACTGAAAGTTAAATTTTTATATTCTAATAGACATTAGTTATTCGGCTGTAAAAAAATTGAATAATATTAGTTTTATTACTACTAACTACCATAAAGCAACTAGTAAATAATATTTAAAAGGTAGTAAAAAAACTTTTGAAAAAAAAGAAATTGAAGAATAAAGATTTTTTCTATGTTTTATTATTTAATAATCGATGTATCATTAAAAGACGTGTATGTTATATAAATAAGGAAATTCACAAAATGTAACAGGTAAAATCTAGAGAATAGTTTATTATAATCTCTACATAAAAAAATAGGAGTTGAAGAATACGATGAAAAAAAATAACCGATTATTCATACCGGTATTAGGAATAGCAATGTTCCTTTTACTAAGTGCTTGTGGAAATACAGATTCTGAAGTAGAAGAAAATAATAATGAAGAAAAAACAAAATTAAAAGTTGTGACAACTTTTTATCCAATGTATGATTTTACAAAAAATATTGTACAAGATAATGCAGAAGTTTCAATGTTGATTCCAGCGGGGACAGAGCCACATGGTTTTGAACCGAGCGCAAAAGTTGTTGCTGCTATTCAAGAGGCGGATGTTTTTATTTATAATAGTGAAGAAATGGAAACTTGGGTACCTAGTACACTTGAAGCGATTGATACAAAAAAAGTAACCGTTATAAATGCAAGTGAAGGAATTGAATTTATAAAAAACACAGAAATTGAGGAGCATGCTGAAGAAGGAAACGAGCATGCTGAAGAAGGAAACGAACATGCTGAAGAAGAACACGAGCATGCTATAGATCCTCATGTATGGCTGGATCCAGTCTTAGCACAAGCTGAAGTAAACAATATCCAAACAGGATTGGCAAAAGCAGATAAAGAGAATGCTGTCATCTATAAAGAAAATGCTTCAGAGTATAATCAAAAATTAATGAATTTAGATCAAGAGTTTAAAGCAACTTTTGAAAATGCTGAGAATAGGACGTTTATTACACAGCATGCTGCTTTTGCTTATTTGGCTGAACGGTATAATTTAACTCAAATTTCAATATCTGGTCTATCACCTGAGTTAGAACCAAGCCCAGCTAAATTAGCTGAATTATCAAAATATGCTGAAAAAAATAATGTTCGCTACATTTATTTTGAAAATAATGCTTCTTCAAAAATAGCAGAAACGTTAGCAAGCGAAGCCAACCTAGAGTTAGCCGTTTTAGATCCAGCTGCAGGTGTCTCACAAAAAGAACAAGATGCTGGAACAGACTATGTTCAAGTTATGAAAAACAATCTTGAATCATTGAAAAAAAGTATCCAATAATAGAATTAAAACTTAGCTTTTTGCGTTAACTGCACCTATTTTTTTTATTTAGAGTGTAGTTAAAGTGAAGAGTTTTTTTGTTAACCTGAGATATCTTATAAGTAATAACAACGTAAATTAGATAATTTAATACGCGAAGGTAAGAACAAAGAAAATGAAGTGAATAGCTTGAAATCAGAATTAAATACTTTGAGTACAGATGTAAAAGAAACAAAAGATTTAGAGTTAAAGAATAGTAGCGAAAATATAGCGACTTAAATTACAGCATTAGAAAAATTAAAATAGACGGTTATAGCTCTTAAAAAAAACCAAGAGATTCCTGCAGGATAATTTATTGTAGGAACGGATATTGAAGCAGGAAGATAGAGAATTAAACCAGTTAATGGATAAAGAAATTATTTTATCAATGGTGGTGGAAATGTAAATATATTCTTAGGTAATAGTAAATAGGAGTTATCTGGGTATGTTCTTAATTTAAAAAATGACCCCTTATATTATCATTTTTAGACCCCTGCAAGTTATACAAAAATAACAGTATAACTTGCAGAGGTCTAAATAATGCTCTCGATTAGATAGTTAAGATTTTTTTTCTAGCTTTCCTATAATCGGTTGAGACACCTTTTGGGAAAAGAAAGAAATAAGTGGTCCGGCGAAGAAACCAGTGATAATAGTGGAGATTCCGACTGGTCCAGCAAGTAAGTAGGCTCCTAGGACTACGAGAAGGTCCTGCCCTACTCTAACAGGCGTGTACTTCCAATCTGTTCGATCAATTATGAGTGGTGTTATCGCATCATAAGGGGAAACGCCCAACTCTGTATCCATGTATAACGCTACACCGAGAGTGAAAATCATGATGGCGATAACCGTAATGATGAGACGGACTACTAAATTTATTTCCTCTATGTTAAAGAAGGTTCCAAACAGATTACCGAAAAAACTTACTTGGTATCCCACCAAAACCATGTTATAAATGGTTCCCCATCCAATCAGTGATCGTTTCATGAAAAATACGATCACTAAGATGATAAGATTTAGACCGAGCTGATAGTTTCCTAAACTAAATCCTAATAAAGATGAGGCACCTCTGTTTATTGCAGTAAATGGATCTAACCCCATATCCATGGCTTCGCTAAGAGCAGCACCAAAGCTGATAAAGGTAATTCCGATAATTGATGCTAGTGATCGTAAAATAAAATCTTTCCAATTAATTGACATAACTTCCTCCATTTTTCAGAATTTGAACGACTGATGGAATAATTTCTTTAAATACGCTTTATCCATACATGGTTATTCTTAGTCAGTAATTCTTCGGCTTCAAACGGACCAAATGTATTTGCTCGATAATTTGGGAAAGTTGGCTCTGGCATTTCCTCCCAAACGGAGAGAATGCTATCCGTGATGCGCCACTGCTCTTTGATTTCTTCAAAAGTTGGGAAATTGGTTCGAACTCCAGCTAAAGCATCATGAATCATATTTTCATATGGGTAAGCAATGTATTTATCTTCGAATGTCTCTTTATCAGGACCGATAAAGGTAGTCAGTGGTTCATATTTATTATTTGGCATTTTCTGATTTAAGACTAGGGACAATCCTTGTGCAGGTTCGGCCATAAAGGTTAGACGTGTGGGCACATCGGAATCAATTGCATCGGTTGGCTTCAATAAAATATCGATTGCGGTGTAGTCTTCTATTAAAGCTTTTCCTGTCCGCAAGTAGAATGGGACGCCTTCCCACCGGGGTACATTAATAGTAAGCTCTATTGCTACATACGTATCCGTGTTGCTGTCGCTTGGCACATCTTCTTCATTGCGATAACTTTCGAACTTTCCTTCGCTGTCCGCTTTGTATTGTCCGCGAACGACTTTTTTTTCGACCTGTTCTTTGCTAAATGTTGGTATGTTCTGCAAAACCTTTAATTTATTGGCATGAATCGACTCGGTTGTTAATTCATCCGGCAACTCCATAGCTACTAAGGACAAGATTTGCAATAAATGGTTCTGGAACATATCTAGCAATACCCCAGCTTTATCATAGTAACTGCCTCGTGTCCCAATAGATAAGTTTTCTGGAAGAGAAATCTGGATATTTTCGATGAACTGATTGTTCCAAATCCCTTCAATAAGAGGATTGAAAAACCGTACAGCCAAGATGTTTTGGATGAAATCCATTCCAGGGAAATGATCCATGAAATAAATGTTTTCTTCATTGAACACTTCCAAAAATAGTTGATGGTATTCTTTTGCAGTCTCTAAACTGTCTCCCACTGGTTTTTCTATGATCACTCGATGATTTCCTTTTAATTCAGTGATTTGTGCTTCTTTAATATTTGTTGTCGTTTCATCATATAGTTCAGGTGCGATGGAGTAATAATAGGTATACTCCTCAGGTGTTTCAAACTCTTTCGATAGTAATTCTATTTTTTTTCGTAGCTCTTTTAAGTCTTCAAGATTGGTATTGTCTGTAGTCAAGTAACGACAACGTTCTAGGAATGTTTCGTCGAGCTTTTCAAAGTTCGGTCCGTTCTCAACAGATTCTCTTACATATTCTTGGAACTCTTCATCCGCCATTTTTGTACGTGCGACGCCTATTAGGGCGAAGTTTTCTGAAAGTAATCCCCGTTGATACAATTGGTGTAAAGCAGGGAATAACATGCGGCTAGTTAAGTCACCTGTGGCACCGAATAAGACCATTAAACCGCCACTTTGTTTTTTTGACATTTTGGTATCATCCTTTCCTGTAGTTTTTTATTTAATAAAGTAATCTATCCATCATTCTTGTCATTCGGATGAATAAGGCTGATACGTAAACAATAACATATATTGTTTGACTAGTCAGGAACGACGCTCAGTTCAGGTTTTGTTAGGGACACAATTGCTTTTAAGTGAGGAGCTTTTCGCTGCTGTAAATCTGATTATTTTTTTAATAGGTCATTAAATAGCGGCCAACGAGTATGACTTATCACAGTTAAGACAAATTCATAAAGTCATTCAAACAATTATTTGAATAGGGTAAAGTTTTTTTACTTTATCCTTTTTTTGATTTCTTCCTTTAGGTTTGTCATAATAAATAAAGAAAATGATTTTATAGCTGGATGCTAAGAGGTATCAAAAATTTGAATGTCACTTTTTTTATCAGTGAAATTTTTTATAGGCTCTTTACTGGTTGCTTAAGTAAATTAAACTAATTGAATTCAAATAAATTCAGGTAATGCCAATAAAAGTAAGTCAAAGGTCATTTGATTTTAAAACGTAACTTGAAGAGGTAAAGTTAAATAGATAGCAATCCATTGTGTATACTTAGAATGTAATAATTTTTGAAAAAAAGTAAGCTAGTAGTTAGCTTACCAGTCAAGTAATGGCGTAGGAGCCAGACGATAGACTTACGTGAAAATATCTTGAAAGTTTTCGAAGCCCCAAAAAAGGATGAATTGAGTATAGATATTGTTAAGATAAATGATAGGATAGTATTTAAAAGCCTCGAAACTTGATGGTAAAGAAACGTGTTAAGTGGAGTGGGGTGAAAAGACAGAAAGGTCAATTTGATTTTTAAGGACAGGATTCAAATTTTTACTATTTCAGAAAATAAAAGGAGTGAAATCATTCGTGGGTGCTGTACTTACACAAGCTATTAGTTTTGTATTGGTTATTCTAGCAGCTTACCTTTTTAAAGTTGGTAGAATATTAGAAGTAAAAGACGGAGGTACCATTTCCAAAATCATTTTAAATGTAACTTTGCCGGCAACGATTATTATCGGTTTTAATTCGGTTGAATTAAATAGTATTTTACTCATTATGATATCGTTGGGATTATTAACCAATATTGTTTTGATTGCTATCGGAGGATTTATTTGGCGCAAAAGAAAAACGGCTGATCAAGCATTGATGATCTTCAGTCAAGCTGGGTATAATATTGGGAATTTCACGATTCCATTTGTACAAGGGTTCTTTCCAGAAGCTATTCCTTTTATTGGAAGTTTTGATACCGGAAACGCGTTGATGGTTTTTGGGGGGACTCCTATGTTAGCAGACAAAATAACCGGCCAAAATCGCGGTACAAGAGGGACAAAGGAAGTTGTTTTCCAACTTTTTCGTTCACCAACTTTTACAACGTATATTATTATGATTCTACTAGCAGTAATTAACGTTACTATTCCAGAAAATGTTCTTTCTATCGTTGAACTATTTGCTAGTGGTAACGCCTTTTTGTCCATGTTTATGATCGGCCTTTATTTAGAAGTTACTATTTCGCGGAGCGATTTAAAAAAAGTAGCACAGCTTCTTTTTACGCGTTACACTTTAGGTATTTTATTTGCGCTAGCCTCTTACTTTTTGTTGCCTTTACCAGAAATTGTTCGACTATCTTTGGTTCTTTTGGCACTCGCACCAATTGCTACGGTTTCTACTATTAATATGGTGGTTTACGGTAACAAAGAATCTCTTTCTGGATTTTTATCTTCCAGCAGTATTATTCTTTCATTACTATTTATGACAGCTGCACTTGCTTTAATTATGTGAGGAATCGATAGAATGACTAATGGGATAAAACCTTTGTATCAAAATCAGTTATCTTTCATTTGATGATAGGTGTAATCCACTGTTAACCTTAATCAAAAAAACGTTTCGTTTCGTATTTTTATTGCGTCTTAACCTAAATAAAAAGTCGCTATGATAAGTGTAATGATTAAATAATTCTAATAAATTCCGCTAATTTGTTTTTATACTTTATGTTGATCCCACTGGTTAAAAAGACTAAGCTTAAAAAATAAAAGGACACAGTAGTTTACATGCTCGCAATTATTCGTTGTGAATGTCGAACAGACGGTTAAATAGTGCCTGTCTGTCTTATCTATATTTTTTTACTGAATTTTTTTCTTAATTGATAAAGTTTAATAATTGTTTATTAAATTCTTCCGGGTGAGTTTCCATTGAACAATGAGCTGCACCGTTAATTACGTCTACTTTTACTCTTGGAATCATTTCTTTGAGTTCTGCGTATTGTTCTTTAGGAACCCACGTATCATTCTCTCCAGCAATAAAAAGAATAGGGACGTTATTATTTTTAAGTTTCTCAATCGGTTTACTTTTAGCTGTTTTAAGAAAGTCAGGTATAAAACTAGGAGTTTCACTCAGTTGTAATGCGTTAAGGTATCCTTCGACTTCTTCTTTAGAAGGTTCTCTACCATATGCTGAGGAAAGAAAATTTTCTATTCTTCCACTGGTGAGTACAAAGTTACTGTACACAACATCTATGGCCCTTTTGATTGGAGCATAATAAATTAAATCTGGAACTGTCGAAGGGTTGTTATCAAATAGAGCTCCTGATACTAAAATAAGCTTATCCGTCTCTTCTGATCGACTCATTGCCATAGCTGAAACGGTTCCACCACCCATAGAATGTCCTACTAAAGTCCAATCTAATTTTTTCGTCTCTTCTTCTAAAGACAAATCGATAGTATCCAATAAATTCCATAGAATTTTACTTCTAGCATCTTGACTATGATCTATACCTGAGCCTTTATCACTATATCCGAATCCAGGTAAATCAACAGTTATTACGAGATAACCTTCATCTTGTAAGTCTTGAACGTTGTTTCTCCATGAGAAAGTAGACCCTCCAAGACCATGAACCAGTAATATTTTTCCTTTTGGTTCACTTGTTATAGGCTGATAAAAACGATAATGAATGTTGATATTTTTTACAGTTTCGAAGCTACTTTCCACAAATGGCTTTTCATTAATTGAATCAGATGTTTTAACAGTAATTAAATAAGGTAAAACGCTTACTAGTATAAAAGCAATTAAGACAAATAAAACAAGTCTCTTACTCCACTTTTTCATGATGATCCTCCTCATATGTTCTCAAAATAGTAGTTAGTTTTATCCTATTGGACTTAATAGAAACTAGAGGTTTTATCTGTTAATTCTTAATAAATATAGCACACTTCTCAAAAAAGATAGTGGAAAACGTATGTAAAACAGTATCGCTAAAAATTTGAGGAATTGTAAAAGTAATTCTCCATAAGCTTTATCTGCTCTATATCTTTTCTGATACTTTTTAAGGCTGAGCGATAGAGGGAAATGTCCACGTATGGGTGTCTTTAGTAGCCAGTCATATACTAATGTCAGTAGCAAGGTATCTAACTAAAATAATTGATTTCAAATCAATAGTGCATCCGAAATTAGTCTATTACACACCTAGACTATGAGGGGAGACTGGATCATCATTTTTGGAAATTTTTCTTGTTTGATACATCTTATTTGATAAAGTCCATATAATGGTGTAAAAGAAAAGGGCGCTTCTTGAAAGCCTCTTTACGGTACAATGTTTTTAACGACAAAAAATGTACCAAGGAGGCAATTATATGATACAAGTACATTTTACATTGGAGATGAAAGAAATACAAAGCTTGCTCGAAAAAATTGACGCTATTTGAGTTAGGTCTACCTGTTTAATTGTATCCGCTCATGTTACAATTAGGAGTTGATAATGATGATTTTATGTAGAACCGATGCCAAGAGGTTTTCGTCTAGTGATAAAAAGTGGAGGTGTAAGAGAATGAATAAACAATGGACTATTGGTACGATTAAAGAATTTGTTGAAAAGAATTCAGATAGTAAGTTGCTAACGACAGAGTACCATGGTTTTTCTCAAAAATTACTATTTAAATGTGCATGTGGTAATAACTTTGAAAAAACATTTACAAAGTTTAAAAATAAAAAGCAACGCAAGTGTGAAGCTTGCCAACCTCTAAAAGAGTCACGCTAAACGTATAGTGAATAAAGAAATACCGACTTTTCTTAAAGAAAAGTCGGTATTTCTTTTTATATATAGAGGATTTAGTTAATAGAAGCCTACAAGATTAAAACAATAAAACAATAAAAAGGAGCAATTTTAATCCTAAACAACTAGTTTTATTAGAATGAGTTATAACGCATACATTTTTGTTAAAAATGAATAGCAATAACAACGGATCAAAAACTACTTTAAAAAGCGACGAATCCATTTTAATTTACTGTCAGTGTAAGGTGGGAAAATAAAAGGAGCTTCTAATCTTTTAGAGGATAGGATGCTTCGCTCGTGTGAAAAAGTGTTGAAGCTGTATTTCCCGTGATAAGAGCCCGTTCCAGAATTTAAGACTCCACCAAAAGGCAAATTAGGAGATACCAGGTGAAAAATCGTATTATTGATAGTGACACCACCGGAACTGGTTTTAGGGATAATTTTATTTTGTAAGTTCTTATCTTTAGAAAAAATATAGAGAGCCAAGGGTTTAGACCGCTTATTTATTTGCACTATCGTTTTGTCCAAGTCATGAAAGCTAATGATGGGCAATAGCGGACCAAATAGTTCATCTTTCATAAAAGGAGAAGTCCAATCCGAATCAAGTAAGGTCGGCTCAATATATCGATCGTCTAGATCAACGTATCCGCCAAACACAATTTCATCTTTAGAGTCTTCTAGAATAGTGTTTAAGCGAGTAGCGTGTTTTTTATTAACAATCCTTGTGAAATCAGGGCTATTTTGCACATTGGTCCCATAGAACTGTTGAATAACTTTTTGGCATTCCTCAATAAAAGGCTGTTTGAGTTCTTCATGAATAAGGACATAATCCGGTGCCACACAAGTCTGTGCAGCATTAAGTAGTTTCCCATAAAGAATTCTTTTAGCAGCTTGTTGAATATCAGCATCCTGTAAGACAAGTGTAGGACTTTTTCCACCTAGTTCCAGTGTCACTGGGGTTAAATGTTCAGCAGCGGCTTTCATGACTTCTTTTCCGACGGTTTTAAAATAATGGTATTTCCTGCAGAAATTGCTCCAATTAAAGGCTCAATCAACAATTGAAAGGGATAATTAAACGGACCAATGATTAATACGGTTCCATAAGGTTCATAATGCCGTTTGCTTTTTGAGGGAAAGAGAAAAAAAGGAGTGGACACTTTCTTATCTTTAGCCCATTCAGGAATTTTTTTCTTGGTTTCTCTAATGCTGTTTAAAACAAAGCCTATTTCTGTTACGTAAGTTTCTACAGGATTTTTCCCCAAATCTTTTTGCAAAGCAGCAGTAATGTGTTGTTCATATTTAAGAATACCTTTTTTTAAGTTTTCTAGTTGTTTTATACGAAAAGAATAATTTTTGGTGTTGGGCCAATGTTTTTGTCACGTTTAGTTGATCTTCCATTAAATATCCTCCACAATTTTATTAGAATCGATTAGTTACATCCTTATGAGTTTAAATGATTTCCTTACTGTTAAGACTTCTTTGTAAAACGTTTAAGTTCATTTCTAATGTTATTTTCTAAACGTTGATAGGCCATTAATTGTTGGCGTGCTCGTTCAATCTTTTTATAGTTACCTGGATTTTTTTTATAAAATTGTTGGTGATAGTTTTCAGCCGGCCAAAATTCTGTTGTTGGTTGAATTAGCGTAACGATTGGTTTTTTGTATTTATCTGATTTAACTAACCGCTGTTTTGACTTTTCAGCAATTGTTTGTTGTTTCTCATTTCGAACAAAAATAATCGGACGATACTGACTGCCACGATCTTGAAATTGACCAAACTCATCGGTTGGATCGGTCAATTGCCAATAAAGTTCTAGTAAATCTTCATATTTAATGATTCTCGTATCAAAAATAATCTCAACTGCTTCGACATGTCCAGTATGGCGGCCGCTCACTTGGTCATAAGTGGGATTATCCACATCTCCTCCAGTGTAACCAGATAAGACTGAAACAATTCCCTTAAGAGTTTCAAAAGGCTCTACCATACACCAGAAACAGCCTCCTGCAAAAACGGCAGAATCTTGATAAGTGAGATCATTCGTGTAGTGTTTCGTCAGATCAAATTGAACGGTGTCAATATTAGTACCAGTAATCTTTCTATAAAAATCCGTCACATCAGGGGTTAAAGTACCTCTTAAAGCTAGTGGGCGTAAGTCAGCTTCAAGTTTTGCCAAATGGGTATCAAAATTAGCACCATCTTCTAAGCTGTTTTTGGCTGATGATAATAGGGATCTTTCCCATTTACGGGTCCCAGGATTGAGTATGAGGTTATATAAGTCATTGAGTGTCTCTTCGTGATTCATTTTCATGTTGATGACCCTCCTTATGTTTGATTTTACAGTGAAAAATTCTGAGTTCATTTTATTTTAGATTCATTAGTGATAGTTATCTAAGTATCGTTATCAAGGATTAAAACTAATGAGTCTAGCGATAGTTGTTTTTTTTATTATACATCAGTAAGTATGGACTAAGAACTATTTGAATCCATAAATACGAATATTGAAAGAAGACAGTACAAAAGATATACTAGAAAAACCATCCCTTAGGTGAGTTTTTCAATACTCATTTAAGGGAAGGTTTCTTATCGTTCACTTGAGCCAATGAAGACTAAATCTGCTTAGTTTATTAAAACAAGTTTTTAATTTTTTCAATATTTTTAATCATCACAGAAGTAGTTCCATCAGGGTTATTAATAAATTCGACAACTTCTGGATTTCGATAAAGTTCGATAGGGATGCTAATTTCTATGCCGTTATCTAAACGGAATTTTTGTTTTGAATATTTTGGCCCAGCTACAGCGACTTGGGCAGGAGCTTTGTCTACGTAGCCTAATTCTTTTGTTTCCTCAAAAAACTTTTCTTTCTTTGCATGATCATCCCCGTAAAGAGTCTCAGCAATCACTTGGTTATCAATGACATTTTCTTCAGTCATACTGTGAACAAGCGCCTCTTTCGTATCAGCTAATACTTGGAATTCTTCATCATTAAACGCCTTGCTTGTTTTTTGAACGGCTTTTTTTATGATAGAGATATTCTCTTTGAGACTAGGTTGAGGTTTATCTTCTAAAAATAATTCTGTAAAATAGAAAATTTTCTCTGCTAATTCAGTAATCATGTGTTTCTTTTCGATCACGTGGTATTCCATATTGCTTAAGTCCAACACCATTCCTTCTTGAATGGCTTGGCGGGCACTCGGTAAAATTGAACGATTCACAATCAACTGATTGATTAACGTATCTTCTTCGTAAGAAACATAATGAGTGATGCTGTCAGAATAATTTAGTTTAAACAATCCTAAACAGGGCACTTCGTCTAAAGTAAAGGAGACGAATAATAAATCTGCTGGTGGTATTTCTGGATTGAGTTTTGTAATAGAAAAGAATTTTTCAGTTAAGGTTTTAGTTGTTTCAATAAAATCATCTTGAAGAGTATGAAGAGTTTGGATCAAGGGGTTATCTGCTGTTAGTATCCCAGTTTTCATGTTGTCTGAATCTTCTACTTTCTCAATCATGGCGTGAAGATAATCAAAAGTGAATTTCTCCGTAAGATCTAATCCGGCAAAAGAAAAAATAGGTTCATTACTGTTCAAATCAAAAATGTGTAAAATAGCTTCTTTAATATAAATCATCTTGTTCCCTCCATTTTTTCAGTCACGCTTAGCAGTATCTCATAAATTGGACAGTCAAAAAAGAGCTTTTTTGAAAAGCAGGATTGGAAATTTCTAAACAATTATTTTTTAAGTGCTAAAAACAAAATAAGCTGACTCCATAAAAATGGAGTCAGCTTATTTAACTTGCTATTTTTTTATAATCATGTTGATAGCCTGATCAATTTTTTGTGCTTGGTCTTGAACGTCTTTAGTAGGGTTCTCAAAACAATTTTTTAAATTTTCAGCAACGATTATGCCCATCACACGATCAATACTAGCGCGAGTGGCGCTCAATTGTGTGATGACATCTATGCATTCTTTGTCTTCATCAATCATCTTTTGAACACCGCGAACCTGGCCTTCTGTCCGTTTTAAACGATTAATAATTTTCTTTTTTTGTTCTAGTTTATTTTCCGTATCCATTGTATCCCTCTTTCTAAAAGTCAGTTATAGTATATCCTTTTAAATAGAATAAGTACATAGATATTAGATAAACAAGTTTAAGTTAGAATCTTCGCTATCGCCAAGGTAAGCTGCGACACCACCATATTCAACAAAATCAAATAGTTCTTCTTTTTCAATCCCCATGATATCCATACTCATGGTACAAGCAATAAATTTAACACCTAAGTTGCTTGCTTTTTCAATCATGACTGGTAATGGGTCCACATTCTTTTGTTTCATCACTGTTTTCATCATTTTAGCACCAGCACCACCCATGTTCATAGAAGAAATAGGTAAGCTATCCGCATTGTTAGGAAGCATGATGTCAAATAATTTTGCCATACCGCTTTTTTGTATTTTTTGTTTTTTCAAGACGCTTAATCCCCAGAAAGTAAAGAAAATCGTCACATTTTTACCCATTGCGGCTGCACCTGTAGCGATAATCATAGAAGCTAAAGCTTTATCCATATCGCCACTAAAGACTACCATCGTTGCGCCTTCTTTTGTTTCTTTCATCACGCCTTCTTGAGGAAGGTTAGCAGTGTTTTGTAAGAGGTTGCCCTTTGATAAGGTTGCAACGACTTTATCGCCTTCAATTTCATTTTTTAAGACAGTATTTCCTGTACTTTTAGCCCACGCTTCAATATCAGCACTAAAGCCAAAATCACTCGCTTTAACGACCATTTTTTGTCCATCAGACATTTGGTCCATTTGTTCTTTAACTTTTAATATCGGACCAGGACATTGCAATCCACAAGCATCCACTTCGATAGTTGTTAAAGGACAAGTTTGAGAAGGATCTACCGGTTGTTCTTTCACGACTTTTTTGAAGGGCTTATTTTTTAATACATAGTTTGCAAATTTATATGTTTTATAACCGCCATCAAGATTTTTTACATCAAAACCATTGTGCATCAAGATTCTTGCAGCATTGTATCCTCTTAAACCCACTTGACAGTAAACATAGATAGTTTTATCTTTTGGCAATTCATCTAGTCTGTTTCTTAATTGATTTAAAGGAATAAATGCGCCTTTTGGCAATGAGCCAGTTGCTAGTTCAAAGTCTTCTCTGATATCCAAAAAGAATGCATCTTGTTCTAATAACGCATCGACTTCATGCCATTGAATCGTTTTGATTTTTTCATTCATCATATTATCAGCTGTGTATCCTAACATATTAACTGGATCTTTTGCACTAGAATAGGGGGGAGCATAAGCTAGCTCGATAGCGGCCAGTTGATCTGCCGTTCCACCAAATTTCATTGCTGTTGCGATAACATCAATGCGTTTATCAACCCCTTTAGTTCCAACACCTTGTGCACCTAAAATTTTACCATCGTTTCCGAAAAGTAATTTCAAATGAATCGGACTAGCACCAGGGTAATAACCAGCATGTGAGTTGGGGTGCACATGAATCACTTGGAAGTCAATTCCTTTGTTTTTCAACATGCGTTCACTATTCCCAGTAGAAGCAGCAGTCAATTCGAAAATTTTAGCGACAGAAGTTCCTTGCGTTCCTGGGTACATTGCAGGAATGCCGTTGATGATATCCGCCACTAAACGTCCTTGACGATTCGCTGGCCATGCAAGAGGGATATTTGTAGGTGATCCATCCACAACATCTTTCACTTCAATAACATCCCCAATTGCGAAAATATTTGGGTAATTTGTTAGAAGCTGCTCGTTAACTTTGATAGCATTTTTAAAGCCAAGTTCGATGCCGCATTCTTTAGCTAATGTATTTTCTGGAGTAACGCCAATAGATAAAATGGTCATATCCGTTTCCAATACTCTGCCACTCGTTAATAACAGTTTTTTTCCATGATCTTTAAATTCTTTCAATCCATCATTTAGTAATAAGTTAACACCATGCATATTGATTTGAGTGTGCAATTGTTGTGCCATCTCAAAATCGATATTGGGCATGACTTGAGGTGCCATTTCAACTAATTGAACATCAAGGTCCAATATTTTAAGGTTTTCCATCATTTCTAAACCGATAAACCCACCACCAATGATGGTTGCAGTTTGGATGTCATTTTCGGCTATATATTCTTTAATAAGGTCCATATCAGGAATATTGCGTAATGAAAAGACATTTTTAGCAGTTTCCATACCTGGAATTGCGGGTGTGATGGCTTTTGCGCCAGTTGAAATAATTAGTTTATCGAACGTTTCTGTATAATTTTCACCTGTTTGATGATTCAAAACAGAAATTTCATTATTTTTTGGATCAATCGCAGTTACTTCAGAAAAATTGCGGATGTCTAATGCATATTGCTGCTCCATACCTTCAACAGTTTGTAGCAATAAGCTATCGCGCTCTTTAATTTCCCCACCAATGTGGTATGGAAGACCGCAGTTGGCAAATGAAATGTATTCACCTTTTTCAAAAAGAATAATAGTGTCATCTTCGTTTAAACGGCGAAGTCTAGTAGCAGCTGTTGCTCCACCAGCTACACCGCCGATAATAAGTATTTTTTGTGCCATGAGTAATTCTCCTTTGGATTTGATTGTTTTTTCACAATATAAAATATACCCTACTAGGGTATGATAGTCAAGTGTTTTAAGTCTATAATTAAAAGACTGTCAAATATGGTAACGCAACAAATAAACGGAAAGCCTCATAAGTGTACCTTTAGGGGTATGGTAGGTAAAAAGATTTTTTAAGGAGAAAGATATAAAAAGTTGAAAAATGCAAAGAACTATATAAAGCACTAAAGAAGAAAATGAATAGGGGGTAAAAGTTTGCTAATCTTTTCTCCATACTATTTCTGTAACAAATCAGTCTGGAGAAAAGATTTATTTGTAGTAAAAAGATTTATTTGTAGTAAGTAGTAGTAAATGGAAAGACTTAGTCTCTTTTGCTTTTCCACGAGAATTTGAGATAAAGCAATTCACTTTTTTTCATCCAGTAGGTTTAAATGCTTCGCTTAATCGGGAAAACTATTTTATAATGAAGTATGATTAAAATTTGATGAACATAAAGAGGGGTTAAAATGGATTTTACAAAGATGCATGGGATAGGCAATGATTATGTTTATGTAAATGATTTAGATGAAAAAATCACTAATCCAGCGGCCGTTTCTTTAGTTGTGAGTGATCGCCATTTTGGTATCGGATCAGACGGGTTAATTTTGATCCGGCCATCTAATAAAGCTGATTTTATGATGCGGATGTACAATGCGGATGGATCAGAAGGAGCCATGTGCGGCAACGGAATCCGTTGTTTCTCAAAATTCGTCTATGATAAAGAATTAACGGATAAACTAATGTTGACGGTCGAGACAAAAAGTGGCATCAAAACCATCGAATTAGAAAAAGAAGGCGACGAAATTACAAGAGCACGTGTTGATATGGAGATGCCTATTTTAAAAACAAAAGACATTCCTATGCGTTGGTCTGAGGAAGAATGCATCAACCAGCCTTTACAAGTGAATGGACAAACTTACCAAGTTACGGCGGTTTCAATGGGGAACCCTCATGTCGTTACGTTTGTGGAGGACACTAAAGGGATCGAAATTGAAAAAATTGGACCGTACTTCGAGCATCATGAAGTATTTCCAGAACAGGTGAATACGGAATTTATCCGTATCATCGACAATAAGACAATCGAGATGCGTGTATGGGAAAGGGGCTCCGGCGAAACATTGGCTTGTGGAACAGGTGCTTGCGCGGCAGTAGTAGCTGCCCATTTGAATGGCTATACTAGTAGAAAAGTAACGGTGAAACTGCTAGGCGGAGATTTATTGGTGGAATGGGATGAAGGAACGAATTTGGTTTATTTATCCGGTTCCGCCACAACAGTATACGAAGGAACGATAGATATTAGAGGAGTGAAAGCATAAATGGTTACAGTAAATCACGATTATCTAGACTTAAAAGGAAGTTATCTGTTCTCTACAATCGCAAAGAAGATTACAGCTTATCAAACGAAACATCCGGAAGCGAAGATTATCCGCATGGGTATTGGCGATGTAACGCAACCACTGGTGCCAGCTGTCGTAGAAGCGCTCCATAAAGCAGTCGATGAACAAACAAGCATGGATACGTTCCATGGTTATGCACCCGATTTGGGTTATGCTTTTTTACGTGAAAAAATCGTTGAACAGGACTACGAAGCAAGAGGCGCACATGTCGAATCCGATGAAGTATTCATTTCAGACGGAGCAAAGGGCGATGTAGCAAATATTCAGGAAATATTCGGACGGAACAACAAGGTCGCTGTTGGCGATCCGGTTTACCCTGTTTATGTGGATAGCAATGTCATGAGCGGACGTACAGGTACATACAATGCTGAAACGGAAATTTGGAGTGATCTTACGTATCTTTCTGCGACGAGTGAAAATGAGTTTACGCCTTCTTTACCGACAAATCATGTCGATTTGATTTACTTGTGCTACCCGAATAACCCGACAGGAACTACCTTGACGAAGGAAGCCTTGCAAGAGTGGGTTGACTATGCAAACAAGGAAGAGGCTATCATCATCTATGATTCTGCCTATGAAGCCTTCATCACGGAAGCGAACATCCCACGTTCCATTTATGAAATTGAAGGATCCAGAACGTGCGCCATTGAAGTCAGAAGTTTTTCGAAGACGGCAGGCTTCACCGGTTTGCGTTTAGGTTATACGGTCGTTCCGAAAGAATTGGTACGTGAAGGAGTTGCTCTACGTGATTTATGGGCAAGAAGACACTCTACGAAATTCAACGGCGCTCCGTACATTGTTTCGCGTGCAGGAGAAGCCGTGTATTCAAAAGAAGGTAAAAAACAAATTAAAGAACAAATCGCTTACTACTTGCGCAATGCAAAAACTATCCGTGAGTATTTGATGGAAGCTGGTTACGAAGTATTTGGTGGCGTAAATGCTCCTTATGTATGGACTAAAACACCAGAAGGAATGACGTCATGGGCATTCTTTGATTTCCTACTGGAAGAGAAGAACATCGTTGTGACGCCAGGTTCAGGTTTTGGCCCAAGTGGCGAAGGCTACGTTCGTTTCTCGGCATTCGGAGATTACGAATCGGTTCAGGAAGCAATGAAACGTATTACACAATAGACTATCTAGGCTTGAAGGCAGCTAGGCAATAGGCCAAGCTACTTCAAGTCTTTTTTTGTTTATTATCCAGATAAGCAATATAATTTTTAGCTAGCCCTATTTGTTCCTAATTCTTTTCGACGCATAATCTTCATGAAAAGCATCAAATTGGAATGGAAATGGAACTCGGTGGTCTGATGCTATAAGCACACGCAAAAAAGTTCAAGGTATTTTGCCCTTGAACTTTTTTGTCTGATGAAGTTCAGAACTTTGTCGTAACGTGTTTGATGCATAATCCAGACATAGTTGTTGACGATACCTAGTAGGGTTGCAATTAGATAGTTATTTATTTCATGTTTCTTCTCGCCGAATTCTATTCTGTATTTGACTACGACATGAGGCTATCTCTTACCATATCGATGTGTGGAATATTGTCTTCCAGGTAGATTTCTGAAATAGGTCGGAAACCGAATGATGTGTAAAATGTTTGCAGATAGGCTTGTGCTTGGGCATTCATGGGAAGTCCAGGATAGTGTTGATCCGCATAAGATAAAATGACTGTCAATAACTCTTCACCGAATCCGTTTTTCCTTTGTTCTTTCGGGACCATTACCCGCCCAATCCGGGTGCTGCCGGGTTCTAAAATAAGGCGTGCATAGGCCATAAATACATCATCTGCTTGTTTGAAGAAATGGATGCTTGTAAGATCAATATCATCGATTTCTTGATAGGCACAGTCCTGTTCAACAACAAATACAGTTGTGCGTTCTTTATAAATACGGTGGAGCTCATTGTTCGTGAGTTCTCCAAAATGTTTGATTATCCACATACTTAATCCTCCTGACAGAATAGCGATTTCCGTTCATAATAGCCTTATTATAGCAAAGTCGGCACAAATAAAAAATAGGCGAATTTTTTAGGGCATCCTCTAACAGAAAGGACTACGATAATCAGTCAAAAAAGAACACCTGAAACAAGATGAAATCTTTAAGGTTGAATAAATAAAAGACGCATCAAAAACGCTTAATAAATGTGTAAACAATGAATCTTCTGAGAGTCGTTTTGATAGTGCCTAGTATAGTCCGTTCAAGTGCAATATTAAATGAGGATAATAACTGCTGGCGCTATACAAGAGAACGATCCAATTGGTCAGGAATTGTTCCAGTAAGATCAGAATTAGATGTTAAGTTGGACTAGATTAACTTGTGAAATGGATGGTTTGTAGCTTATACAGTCAGTGTATTTTTTAATTTAAAAATAACATCTTTAATTAAAGCTGTTTGTATCCCTACGGAAAGAGTGGATAAATCTATTGTATCCACTCATATTAAGGTGTACAATCAAATAGGATTAGGTGTACCTTAAAGATGAAAAGGAGTATTATAATGAAGTTGTCAAAATTAAACAGAAATGAGTCAGTAGTGGTGACAAAAGTTGGTCATCCAGATCCACAAATGCAGCAACGGTTAATGGATTTGGGCTTTTATCCTGGAGGATTAGTCAAATTAGTGCTAGTTAGTCCAAAGAAAGATCCTAAAGCATATGAAGTAAGAGGGACGGTTATTGCAATCCGTAATGAGGATGCTAATTATATACAGGTAAAAATAAAGGAGAAAAACGATGTCGGATGAGTTTATATTGGAAAATGAAAAAAATGGGCATGTCATTTCTTTAGCAGGAAATCCTAATGTTGGAAAAAGCACTGTTTTTAATCAATTGACTGGTTTAAAACAACACACTGGTAATTGGCCTGGAAAAACGGTTGGTATCGCAGAAGGAACAAAGCAGCATAAAAATAACTATTATTGTTTAGTTGATTTACCAGGTACCTATTCCCTTTCGTCTAATTCAGAAGAAGAAGAGGTAGCACAAGATTTTATCCAATCTGATTTATCTGAAGCGACCATTTGTGTTTGTGATGCAACTTCATTAGAACGCAATTTAAATTTGGTGTTACAAATCATGCAAATGTCAGACAAAGTGGTGGTTTGTGTTAACTTAATTGATGAGGCACGTAAAAAAGGAATAGAGATTAATATCGATAAATTGCAATCGTTATTAGGAGTTCCTGTCATTGCTACAGCAGCACGTCAAAATGAAGGATTAGATAACTTAATGACTGCTATAGATAAAGTGGTTTCTGAGGAACTTAAAATGAACCCCTATATGAAAAAAGCTTTAGTTAGTTTAAAGGAAAACCAAGAAGAGAATACAAAAGCCTTATTAGATCGAGCGACAGTCATAGCTAACGATGTGATAAGCTTCACAAAAGAGGATCATAATCGCCGCGATCGCAAGCTGGATAAAATTTTGACGCAAAAACTGACCGGTATTCCAATTATGATTTTGTTATTAATTGTCGTTTTTTGGTTAACAATACAAGGAGCAAATGCACCCTCAAATGCTTTAGCAAGTATGTTTGGTACAATAGGGGCTTACTTGAATCAATTCGCGGCAGCTATTAATATGCCTGAGTGGTTGCGTGGCGCATTAATGGATGGAATTTATAATGTATTATCAACGGTTATTTCAGTAATGCTGCCACCAATGGCTATCTTCTTTCCTTTGTTTACCTTACTAGAAGATTTCGGTTACTTGCCGCGTGTCGCCTTCAACTTAGATAAGTTTTTTGCAAACGCAGGAGCATGTGGCAAACAAGCGCTGACGATGTGTATGGGATTTGGTTGTAATGCAGCTGGTGTAACAGGAACACGAATCATCAATTCACCTAGAGAAAAATTAATTGCTATTGTAACGAATAATTTTGTGCCATGTAATGGCCGGTTTCCAATATTAATTTCAATCATTACTATGTTCTTTGTAGGAAGTTCCGTAAGTTTGGGAAGTAGTTTACTTTCAGCGGTTCTTCTAGCTGGGACAGTTATTTTAGGGATATTAACAACATTTTGGATTTCTCAATTGCTTTCTAAAACGATTTTAAAAGGCGTTCCCTCTTCATTCACGTTGGAATTACCGCCTTATCGTAAACCGCAAGTTGGATCAGTTATTGTTCGATCTATTTTTGATAGAGCGCTATTTGTTTTATGGCGTGCAATTATTGTTGCTGCGCCAGCTGGATTAGTCATTTGGATAATGGCTAATGTTAGGATTGGTGACGCTAGCATATTGACCTGGATTACAACTGCAATTGATCCGTTTGCTCGTTTAATGGGCTTAGATGGAACCATTTTAATGGCTTTCATTCTTGGATTACCTGCAAATGAAATTGTTATTCCAATTATGGTTATGGGCTACTTGAGTAAATCAACGCTCTTCGAATTCGATTCATTAGATCAATTTAAAACACTTTTGCTAGATAATGGATGGACGTGGTTAACAGCAGTGAATACCATTTTATTTACGATTTACCACTGGCCATGTTCTACAACGTTAATGACGATATACAAAGAAACGAAAAGTGCCAAATGGACATGGATATCCTTCCTAGTACCAACAGTAATGGGAATAGTAACAACGATGATCGTTACCTTTTTAGCACATCTCTTTCATTTAGTATAAAAGGAAAAAGCTGTTACAATGACTAGTATCGTATACCAACTGACCTTAACAGGAGGTGAATCCAGTGAAAATAATTTCTGCTATGGACTCAATGAAGGGTTCTTTAACAAGTATTGAAGCCAATCGTATCATAAAAGAAGTTTTCCAAGATGAACAAATAGAGGTTGTAGAAATAGCCATTGCAGACGGAGGAGAAGGGACTGTTGAAGTTTTTGTAGAGAATGGACAGGGTGTCTATGAAACGGTGGCTGTTCATAATCTAAAAGGAGAGGCTATAGAGACAGTTTTTGGCTGGCTAGCAGAATCAAAAACAGCGATTATCGAAGCAGCTGCAGCTGCCGGTATCCAATTTTTAGATTTTAAAGAAGCCACACATCCTAAAAATACCAGTTCAATCGGTGTTGGCGAAACAATCCTAAAAGCATTAGATAAACAGGCTGAAACGATTATTATTGGACTAGGTGGCTCAGGAACGGTTGATGGTGGCATAGGAGCACTAGCAGCTTTAGGAGTAAGATTTTATGATAATCAAGGAGCAGAGTTGACTCCTGTTGGAAAGAATCTAGCGAATATTTCAAGCATAAACGAGGACAAATTAGATTCGCGTGTAAAAGAAACAACATTCATCGTTGCAGCTGATGTAGCGAGTACGTTAACAGGACCAGATGGGGCAGTCTATATGTTTGGTTTGCAAAAAGGGATTTTAGAAGAAGAGCTGTCAGCATATGAAAGGGCAATGGAACAGTTTAAGAGTATCCTTTTAGAAAATGAAGTAGATCACTTTGGCGACGGTGCAGCGGGTGGACTAGGTGCAGCATTTAGAAAAGTGTTAAGTGCTGAAGTTGTTTCTGGGCTAGAATTAATTGCAAAACAAGTCCAGCTAGAGACACTACTGAAGGATACCGACTTAGTAGTGACTGGTGAAGGGAAGCTGGATAATCAAACGCTGCAAGGAAAAGTACCTGTTGGAATCAGTCGCTTAAGCAAACAACGCGGGATTCCAACGATTGCTTTTGTTGGTGCGTTTACGGGTGACAGTGAAGCGTTTAAAAAAGTGGGTATCCATGCTGTAATACCCATCGTAGATCGAATTACTACATTAGAAGAAGCGATGGGAAATGCTGGAGAGAATTTAAAAAGAGCGGCTCAACGAACCAAGGAACTGCTATTTCTTTTAAACTCAATCGATTAAAAATAGCAAAAACCTCTCAGAAAAAATTCTGAGAGGTTTTATGTTTGAAAGAATCGTTCTATTCTACTTTTATTTCATAGTGATGGTAGCACGTAGTTGTATTTTATTGCATTGACAGAAGTACTCAAAACAGTGGCGGGTTTACTAGTGTTAACGATTACTCTTGTATACACGTTTCTAACGTTTCCTTGATAGATTGGATAACATGCTATTCTTTTACTGCTAAAAACAGATATTGTTTCTGCTGGATTAATGTATAAATCTTCAGTTTGAAGTTAAGACATAACAGCCACAAGCATACCAGGTTTCAAGACGTTTTCAGCTGTTTTTCTGTTTAGTTCTTCATACATAGATTTCACTTGCTCATAGTTAACGACAGGAACTTGTGTTGTTTCTGTTTGTTCTAATGCATCGACCAACGTTTGATAAAAATCTTGAGATTTTATGTTTAGTGATGCAACAGCATATATTAGTTTTTGATAGTATCAAAAGCAACCTTGTGTTACGTTAAAAAAATTGTCAGCGAATGAGTTAGCTAAATGAATATTTATTGATAAAGGATAATGATGAGAACGAAAAAGAATAGCCAAAGAGTGTGGAACATAAAAGTTGTTCAAAAAATTAAATAGAATAGAACTAAATGAAATAAAATACTTGAAAGGCATTAATAAAGAAAAAGCGAACACGAGTAAAGTAGGATGATACTACAATGTACTTACTTATCTATTTTTCTTATAGCCCTTATGTTAAAATATAGGTAAAAAGCTTTATGTGAGGAAGATTATGGAAAAAAAGAATCAATATCGTACAACTATAAAAATTTGCCCCCTATTTTATCAAGAGACTAAACGAATCAACCAACTTTTATTAAATAATATAACGAAAGAAGAAATTATTAAAAAGTTGAACGACCAAAATCATTTACAGTTAACGTCTGCTGCTCAAATAAAATCAGTTGGCAGCGAATTGTTGTATAGGCTGTCTTTACTCGATAAGAAAATGCAAGAGATGATTCAACAAGAAGATAACCAAACGTCTAAAACTTTAGTAGTCTACAGCATTCTTTGTGCTGATCGGTTATTCATAGAATTTGCTAGAGAACTTTATTTAGATAAATTATTAACGCTGTATACAGAAATTTCTAAACAAGAAGTCATTCGATTTATTGAGCGTAAAGCAGAAACAAATGAAACAGTTGCTAAATGGGAAGACTATACTTACAATCGATTAGCGCGTTCTTTTTTGCAAGTACTAAAAGAAGCAGGTTGGATTCATGAAATAAGAAAAAGTCATTACAAAATAGAGAAGCCATTCATTTCAATTGGAGCTAGAAATTACTTGAAAGAAGAAGGTTATACTCCAGCTGTAGAAGTAGTGTTAGGAGAGTTAATATGAGAACGACTCAAGAGAGATTGAATATTCTACAAGAAAAGTTAATAAGTCCTGACTTTTTAGAGAAACAAGGATTGGGAAATGAAATGAGTTATTATATTTTTGATTATGATCCCAAAGATGAACTTTTGATACGCAAAGCCATTCCAGAGATGACGACATATATCACTAAGCATACTGGAGATAGACATTTTCAAGAATTTAATCTTTACGATATCATCATTGATTTTTTTGAAGAACGAAATTATATGCAAAAGAATTTTCGAGCTGAAGAGAAACTAGGTAGTGAACGAGTGATTGAAAAAATGCAACAAGGATTAAAAATTGCTACTGAACGGGATGTGATTGTTAATTCTATTAAAGAAAAATTAAATGAAGATGCTATTGTTTTGATTACTGGAGTTGGAAAAGCGTACCCAATTATCCGTTCGCATGTCATTTTAAATAACTTACAATCAATTATCACTCACAAACCATTAATTATGTTTTACCCAGGCAGATTTGAAAATAATACGTTAAAATTATTTGATGTTTTTCACGATGATAATTATTATCGTGCATTTCAAATAGTACCTAGATAGGAGGAGTTAACTTGAAAATAAAAGAGTTGTTTTATAAAGATATTGAACGAGAAATCCAAGGTGTAGTTGTCGTTGATGAAAAAGAAGAAGCAAAAGCGGAGCAAGAGTTAGAAGAATTTGTTGTAACAGAAGAAATGGAAAAACATTTAGATACTTTTTTTGAGGCATATAATAAAGCTTATAAACAACCCACGGACAGGATTGGAGTCTGGATATCAGGATTCTTTGGTTCAGGGAAGTCGCATTTCTTGAAGATAGTATCGTATTTATTAGATAGCAACAAAATCGTTTCAGGAAAAAGACCTGTTGATTATTTTGAAGTAAAAATTCACTATCCGATGATACTACAAAAGATGAAAGATGCGATTAGCTACCAAACGGATGTTGTCCTGTTTAATATTGATTCTAAAGCTGGAGCAAATACGAAGCAAAGAAAATTAGCCGTTGTCAAAGTCTTTAATAAAGTGTTTGATGAGCACCGTGGATACAGCCCCTCTATACCCTGGATTGCTCATTTAGAAGAAACCTTAGAGGACAAAGGGCAATATGAAGTGTTTAAAAAGTCATTTGAAGAAAAAGCTGGTCTTATTTGGGAAGAAGGAAGGGATGAAGTTTTCTACAATGAAGATGAGATGATAGAAGCTCTTATGGAAGCAACAGATATGAGCGAAGAAAGTGCACGCCATTGGATTACAACTGGTGAGGAAAATTATGATGTTAGTGTTGATTCGTTTGCCAGACGAGTGAAAAAATATGTAGATCAAAAAGATTCTAATTACCGCCTAGTGTTTATGGCTGATGAAATGGGCCAATATATTTCTGATAATAAGGATTTAATGGTTGAATTGCAGACTGTAGCAGAAGATATCGGTCGTTATACAAAAGGGCAAGTTTGGGTAGTGGTCACAAGTCAACAGGATATTGACAATTTAGAAAATGATCTTTCTTCTTCGAATGATTTTTCAAAAATTCAAGGTCGCTTTCCGACTCGCCTAAGCTTAAGCTCTGCAAATGCTGATGAAGTTATCAAAAAGCGCTTATTGGCTAAAAATGACACGGCAAAACAAACGTTACAAATTACATACGATGAACGAATGCAAGCGGCTTTACGGAATAAAATTTCTTTTTCAACTGATACGGCTACATTAAAAGTATACGACACAATGAAAGATTTTGTTGATTTTTATCCTTTTGTTCCTTATCAAATTACATTATTACAAAAAGTACTAGAAGAAATTCGTAGACATGGACTTGCTGGTTCAAGTGTCTCCACAGGAGAACGAAATTTATTAGGAACGATTCAATTAGCTGTTTTACAGTATAAAGATAATCCTGTAGGTTCTTTAATTCCATTTCAATCGTTTTTTGCGAACCTAGACTCTAGTTTAGATTATAGTATACGATCAACTATTATAAAGGCACAACAAAATGCTAGTTTAAATAAATTTGACGTCGAAGTATTAAAATTATTATTTCTAATTCGGTATATTCAAGAAATTCCAGCTAATAGTGAAAATGTCGCGACTTTAATGATTAATCAATTAGATGAGGATAAATTAGAAGCAAGTAAACAAGTTGAAGAATCTTTAAGAAGATTAGTGAAAGAGTACTTAGTTCAGCGTAATGGATCTGAGTTTATCTTTTTGACTAATGAAGAACAAGATATCAACCGCGAAATTCAAAATATGGAAGTACCTACAGCCAACTTACTTAACCAAATTGGGGAAGTAATCTATAGTGATATACTCGACTTGAAAAAATACACACATTATTCGGTTTTGAATAAGAAAAGCGTCAGTTACAACTTTGACGTAGCTCGTTGGATAGACGATCGTGTTATTGGTAATGCTAACGCTGAAATAGGTGTACGAATGATTACTCCTTATTCGGATAGTTATCAGAATCCAGAAAGTATCTTGCAACTATCTTCAAGAGAAAACCAAGTAATTGTGGAATTAGATTCTACAGGAACGTTTTATGAAGATATGTTAAATATTATGAAAATTGATCAGTATTTACGTGTGAATTCTTCTCGTAAACGGACAGACTTAGAACAGGATATTTTAAACCGTAAAGCTCGTGAACGAAATGAGTTAACAGCCACTATTCAAGTTCAATTGCGGAATGCTTTAGAGCATGCACATATCTATATTTACGGTTCAGAAGTAGAAGTTAGTGGAACAAATGCTCCTTCAATTATTAGTGCTGGCTTACATCAATTGGTAACAAATATTTATCGCCATCTTAATTATGTCCAAAAATTTTATGAACGGAGTGATTTTGATTCAGTTATTAATGAAGATGATATCGAATTACTAGAGATAGGGATAGACGGTAATGATGAAAATCACTTAGCTACTGAGACTATCCAACAGTATATTCAGCGACAGTCCGAAAGAAAAATTACGTTCACATTGTTTAACTTGATTCAAGAATTTCAAATAAAACCATATGGCTGGCGTGTAGAGGATATTCTAGTCTCTATCATACGTTTAGTTAAGGCAGAAAAAATCATTCTAAAAACAAATCATCAAACCATTGAGTTGCAAGATCCAATGCTAGAACGACAACTGATGAACCGAAACTCCCAAGAAAAAATGCTTATTCAAAAAAGAAAAGTGATTGACGAACGAATCCTCCGTGAGGTTAAGCAACTCCATAAAGATTTATTTGGAGTTCGTTTAACAGAAGATAAAGAAGATAGGATAGCCGAAGAATTTCGTGCGAGATTAGAACGGAAACAAAAAGAATTACACACACTACTAGAAAAATATCGAGAACATTTTTATCCGGGGCAAGAAGAGATCAATCAGTATCTGAAAGATATTACCCAAGTAGTTCATGTACAAGATACGTTAGATTTTATTCAAACTTTACATCGGACAGCAATGGACCTGTATGATGATGCGGATGAAATGATAGAAATACAGACATTCTTTAAGTATAGTCAAGTAGTTTATGATGAAGCTTACAAAATACGCAATCGGTTTAAAGATGATCAATCCATGATTCAACTTGAAGAAACTTTAAGCGTGGGAAATGAAATACAAAATATTATAAAAATGGCACGTCCATATAAACGGTTGAGCGACTTACCAAAATTAGTCGAACAATATAAACAGTCATTAACGGAAGAAATGAATAGAGAAATTGGACCGCTAATGGATAACGTAACAAACAAAGAAAAAATATTACTCGATTCTATTCAAACGGACAAAGAAGTAAATCAGCACTTTGTTCATAGTATTCGCAGTCGCTTTGAGGTATTAAAACAAAAGGTTGATAACTCTGGCACGTTGAAAGATTTAAGTGCTGCTAAATCTGAAGTCGAGTTTATTACAGATCAACTATCTAGTCAAATTAATAGATACCAGCATGAACTAGCGGAAGAACGGCGAATAGCATTAAAAGCAAAACAAAATATACAAAAAGAAAAATCTTATCCTGAAAAAGAAGAAGTTGAACCCATCATACATGAACCACAAGCAGTATTGGTACATGTCAGTCAATTGATACCCTCTAGTAGCTACACTATTCGAAATGAAGCAGAGTTAGCTAAGTTGATGGAAGAAATGAAACTAAGACTTCAAAAAGAGTTAACAGAAAATAAATACATTCAATTTATCTAATAAAAGAAAGAGCTAAATCATTTTAGCTCTTTTTTAAAATGAAAGAAGTGTGAGTATGGATAAAACAAGTTTGAAGATATTTGTATTGAATGCAAGACGAGAATTAACTAATTTAGTGATTGCACAAGCAGCAAGCTGGGGAATTACTTCTGGAAGAATGGCAGAGAAAACGTATTTAGAAGATGGCATGATTATCAATGGTCAAGTCGTCGATGCTGATACAGCAAATAATTATGACCATTTAGTCAAACGAATTGAATTGAATGGTTACGAAGAAGTTATAAAAGAAGCGACATATACTTGGTTCAATCGCTTTGTAGCTTTAAGGTACATGGAAATTCATGATTATTTACCTATTCGAACTCGAATTTTATCATCAACAAAAAAAGGGAAAAATGAGCCAGATGCTCTTACGGAAATAAACTATCTTATTGAAGAGCTTAAAATGGACAAGGAGGTCGTCTATAAATTACAAGATGAGCATAGAGTAGATGACTTATTTAACTATCTTATTGAAAAGCAGAGCAAACAATTAGAAACAATGATTCCAAATGTTTTTGATAAAATAGAACGCGATTTATTTCTATTGTTGCCAAATGGTCTGCTGAAAGAAAATGGTTTCATAGAACATCTTATAGAGGATATACCTGAAGAAGATTGGTCAGAAATAGAAATTATTGGATGGTTGTATCAATACTATATTTCTGAAGAAAAAAATACTATTTTCGCAAATATCCGTAAAAAAAAAATTGGGAAAAATGAAATCGGTCCAGCAACTCAAATATTCACTCCTAAATGGATTGTACAGTATTTGGTAGACAACTCATTAGGAAGGCTATGGATAGAGAACAATCCAAGTACTCAATTGCGTGATTTCTTACCCTATTATATTGAAGATGCAAAACAGTCAGAAAGTGTGATGCAACAATTAGAAAGGGTAAAGGGTAAGACTATTAAGCCTGAAGAAATAAGAGTAATGGATCCAAGTATGGGTTCAGGACATATGTTATTGGAAGCATTTGAAGTCTTAAAAGAAATATATTTAGAACAAGGGTATCGTATTCGTGAAATCCCAACATTGATATTAGAAAATAACTTATACGGATTAGATATTGATAAAAGGGCTTCTCAATTGGCAAGTTTTGTTCTGGTTATGAAAGCACGTTCGTACGATCGTAGCTTTTTCGAACGAGATAGTACATTACATTTATTGGGTTTTGAAGAAAGTAATGATCTTTCTTTAATCGAAAATATAGTGATTGGAAATTTAGACGAAGCGAATAAAGAGCTTGGAAAACTGTACGAAAACTTTGAAGATGCAAAATTATATGGCTCAATCATTAAACTCTCGCCAGTAAATATTGAAGCAATTGAACAAGCACTTAACGATATTAAGGACTTATCCAATAACGACATTTTTGCACAAGAATTTTTAGAATATATTAGCCCTCACATTGAACAACTTATTCATCAATATCAACTCTTGTCGCGTACATACCACGTTACAGTTACAAATCCACCTTATATGGGAAGCAGTGGTATGAACGATTCATTAAAGAAGTATGTAAAGAAACATTATCCAGTAAGTAAATCGGATCTATTTGCAGTAATGATGGAAGTTGAATTTAATTTAACTAAAAATAATTATTATGTAGCTATGATTAATCAACATGCATGGATGTTCCTAAGTTCATATGAAAAGTTACGAAAATCGGTTATTAAAACTAAAACAATTAGTAGTATAGTTCATACCGGAACAAGAACATTTCCAGAAATAAATGGGGAAATAGTACAAAGTGTATCTTTTATCATTAAAAATCAAAAGACTAAAGATTTTATCGGTAATTACGTACGTTTAGTTGATTATACTAGTGAAGAAAAACAATATCAGATTTTAAACAAAAAAAATAATTATAATATCACACAAAATAATTTTGAAAAGATACCAGGAAGTCCAGTAGCTTATTGGCTATCCGATGCTATAATCAATAAATTTTCTGAAAACCTATCTTTAAGCACATCTTCTGAGCCTAGACAAGGTCTAGCAACAGGTGAAAATGATAGGTTTCTACGTTATTGGTTCGAATTAATGACAACCGAGATTAATTTTAATGCTTCAAGTATTCAAAATGCTTTAGAAAGCAGATATAAATGGTTTCCTACGTCAAAAGGCGGATCATTTAGGAAATGGTATGGTAATAATAATTACGTAGTTGAGTGGGAAAATGATGGACGTAATATGAAAAATTTTATTAATTCAGAAGGAAAACAACGTTCCGTTATTCGTAATCCATCTTATTATTTCAAAAAAGGAATAACATGGTCAACGATTAGCAGCTCATTACCGTCATTTAGATACCATGATAATGCGATTTTTGAAACTAAAGGCTCCGTTCTTTTTCCACTTAAAGATGAAGATTTTTATTATATTTTTGGGTATATGAATACTAAATTAGTTGTTTTATTTTTACAATGTCTATCTCCTACATTAGATTTTCATGAAGGTCCAATGGGTAAAATTCCTTTTATTAATGGACATAGCGAAAAGGTTAATGAAATAGTAAAGAGTAATATAAGAGTATCCAAGCAAGATTGGGATTCATTTGAAACGTCTTGGGACTTTGAAAAGCACCCCTTCATTACCTATCAAGAAAACTTTGGAACTATAGAAAATATATTTCAAAGGTGGTCTAATGTAGCTGAAAATAGATTTAATGAATTAAAAGAAAATGAAGAAGAATTAAACCGACTATTTATTGATATTTATGGTCTACAAGATGAACTAACTCCTGAAATAGAAGACGAAGACGTCACCATAAGAAAAGCAGATTTAAGTCGTGATGTTAAAAGCTTTTTATCTTATCTAGTAGGAGTCATTTTCGGTCGTTATTCCTTGGACAAGCCAGGCTTAATATATGCTGGTGGTGACTTTGAATTAGAGCAGTATCAGACATATAAACCAGATAAAGATAATGTTATTCCAATAACAGATGAACATTATTTCGAAGACGATATTGTGTCTCGGGTAATAGAATTAGTAAAGATTATTTTTGGAGAACAAACGGTTGAAGAAAATCTACAGTTTATCGCAGAAGCTCTAGGAATGAAAACGAATGAAAATTCAAGAGAGGCTCTTCGCCGGTATTTTATGAAAGATTTCTTTAAGGATCATAAAAAGATATATCAAAAAAGACCTATTTATTGGCAAATGACAAGTGGAAAAGAAGACGCATTTAAAGGGTTAATTTACTTGCATCGTTATGAAACAACTACTTTAGCTCGTGTTCGTACAGATTATGTATTGCCATTAACGAATACTATTTCTGAATTGATGCGCCAAGCACAGCTTGTTAGTGATGGCAGTGATTCTTCAAAAGAAGTTGCTAAAGCTCAAAAGACTAAAGAAAAATTTCAAAAGCAATTACAAGAATTAAGGGATTATGACTTAATATTGAAGAATTTAGCGGATCAAGAAATTGAGTTAGATTTAGACGACGGTGTAAAAATTAATTACGAGAAGTTTCAAAATATCCCTGTAACAGGAACAGAGAATCATAGGGTGACTCAAATGAATTTGTTAGAAAAAATATAAGGAAAGATCCTTCCTAGATAGTAAGTTTATCTGGGAAGTTTTTTTATGGAAATTTAGAATAGAAAAAGCACTCTGTTTGTAAAGGGTTGTAATGACATGTTACAATAATAAGAAAAGGAGGAGTTTCTATGAGTACAATTAAGGCTAGAAAACAAGGGAATTCGATTATGGTTACCATACCTAGTTCTTTTGGTGTTAAAGAAGGAGAAGAATTTTTTTTCATCAAAAAAGATAATGGAGCTATCGTAATGATTCCTAAAATTAACAATCCTTTTGAGATTGCTGAAGATGGCGAATTCTATACTCCAGATTTAAACGTCGGTTTTGTCCCTGTTAAAGGAGAATTAGATGAGCTATAAACCTAAACAAAGAGATATAGTCATTATTGATTTTGCGCCGTCAAAAGGCTATGAAATCAATAAAAGACGTCCTGCATTAGTGGTAAGCAGTGATGATTATAACCGTGCAACGAATCTTGTGATTGTTTGTCCGATTACAACGACAGAAAAAGAAAAAGTCTTTCTTATTCCAATTGAATCAGACAAATTACGAGCTAACGGAATAGCTACCAGCAAGGTAAATACAAACCAAGTTTTTTCATTAGATTATACAGAAAAAGCTACTAGGAATATTCAATTTTTAGATAGAATAGAAGAAGAAACGTTTTACCAAATTGTTCAAATGTTTATGCATAATTTTTCGTTTAAAATTTAAAAGACTAAAGAGAGTTAATAAATAAAAAAAGAAGCACACTTCACTTTAATGTTATAAGTGGAATGTGCTTCTTTTAAATTAAAATGAATGCTAAACATAGTAGTAAATAGTGTATCTTCTTGTTAAAATAGGTATAGTTTACTTTGGATTATTTATTAAACGAGTAATAAAAAGAAATAGACTAGCTTATCTAATAGCCAATATGATTTTTAGCGAACGAAAGTTATAAGATAGAATAATAATAAACAACTAGTGATAAGAAAGTATGGTGAAGTAGTGTTTGAAGCTGAAGTAAAATTAAAAGAACGTTTTAAACAACCCTTACGAGATGAGCAAATAAGAAGAATTATCTTTTGGTACGATGAAACGCAAAGTTATGTATCTGAAGTAGATGAGTACAAGTTAGAAGACGTTCATACGATTAAAGTTAATGAGAATAACTTGATTTATACAAAGTACCTTATTGAAAAAGAATTTCCAAATGATTCTTTTTTATTGTATTTTGGGGAAGCAAAGCCCCTTGAAAAACAGAATAATCCCTTGTTAGATATTTATTTTTATTCAGAAGAATTTAAACTGGATGCGATGGCAGCAATCATGGACGAATTAGGACTAGACGATAATGAAAGTGATTATTTCTTCCAGTCCCATGCAGCTTTTTTTCAAAATAAGAAACGGCAAAAAGAATTTCGCGATTTATTGATAGGAGATAGCGACAAGTCTATCGAAAAATTAACGTTAGGAATTATGTGTGTATTGGTTAAAGCAAAAGAGTTCAGTTTTTCAGTTGTTTGTGAGAAATTATTTGCAGAATTAGCCCAAGATTCTAGCTTATCTTGGGAACAAATTGAGAAATTTGGTAAACCAAGTGAGTTTTGGGAATTTGCAGAGAACAAATTTTATTACCACAAAGAGAAGCCAAGTTTAAGAGATTTTCTTATCAGCATTTTTGTATCTAAGTTATCAATAGATTATAATGAAAAGATTCCTGCTAATTGGGACAATTATCTAATAACACCTGAAAATAACAGCGTTGTTTTTTTAAACCGTTGGATGAATCAAGTTAACGGGAAGATAGAATACAAGAAAGTAGCTATACTGGTTGCAAACGAATTAAAATTCCAAAAGTTCTTAAAAAAGAAATCAAGTGAATTCTTGTCTCAATCGGATACTTTTTCTGAAATAGAAGACTATTTAGTTGAATCAACTATTGATGCACTTCTTATACCTGTTGTTAGGCACAACCAGATAGAGCAACTCATCTTAAATCGACGAAATAGTTTTTGGTATTCGAACTATAGCAGTCAATATAAAGCATTACTAGCTGCAAGTCGGTTGCTACTCAAAATCAATGGAATTGATCAGAACGGTATAGAATCAGGAACAGAAAAATTATGGCATGCTTATCAAGAGAACTACTATCAAATAGATACGTATTACCGTCATTTTAACGTTTCATTTACTCAATTAGAAAATCCTTCAGATAATTTTTACCAGTTACAAGAAAAAGTTGAGAATTTCTATATAAATGGCTTTCTACAGATTTTTGCAGAAAAATGGACAGCAAACCTTAATCAAATGGAGACCTTTGAAATCGAGGGAATAGCAAAACAAACGAACTTTTATCAAGATGATATAAAAGAATACGTAGATAAGGATACTCGTGTATTCGTTATTATTTCTGACGCATTACGCTATGAAATAGGTGTGGAGTTAGCTGAAGAACTAGAAAATAGTCACTACTATCAAGTAAATGTAAAAAATATGCAAGGTGTTTTACCTAGCTATACAGGGTTGGGAATGGCTAGTTTGTTGCCTCATCAAGAGCTTGAAATAGTAAGAAATCAGATAATAGTAGACGGAATGAGCAGTCAAGGTCTAGATAATCGGAATAAAATTATGGGAAAAAATATAGGAATGAATAAAGGCAGAGCTTTCAGGGCTAAAGATATCCTAAATGCTACTAAAACAGAGTTAAGAGAACAATTCAGTGGTGGATTAGTTTACTATATTTATCATAACACTATTGATGCCACTGGTGACCATGCTGCTAGTGAGGATAAAGTATTCCAAGCTGTGGAGACCGCAAAATCTGAATTGATACGACTATCAGATAAACTAGTAAATAATCTCAGTGCGTCACATCTGTATATTACAGCTGATCACGGATTTATGTATACAAAAAAACCATTGGCAAGTGTGGACAAAGTCTCTATGCCTACCAATCAATTTATTGAAAGCAATCGGCGTTTTTATATTGATTCAACAAAAGAAGCTTCAAGTGTATTTCATACATTTAAACTCCCACTGGCTAATCAAGAGGAGCAATTTGTCCATATTCCGAAAGGTGTTTTACGGATTTCAGTTCAAGGAGCAGGTGCAAATTATGTTCATGGAGGTTCGATGCCTCAAGAATGTTTAATCCCTCTATTAGAAATCAAAGCAGAAAGAGGACGTGATACTCGTAAACGAGTGGGGATACAACTTGTTAGTGAGCAAAATCGAATTACGAATGTAGTAACGTATTTAACTTTTTTACAACTACAACGAGTAACCAAAGAAAATAAAAGCCAAGCTGTGAGAGCTTATTTTGAAGATAAAGATAAAAATAAACTATCAAATGAAATCATTCTATTAGCGGATTCAATTAGTGAATCTCCAGAAGACCGAATTACAACTGGAAAATTTACTTTTATTCAACGTCTATATAGTCTAAAAGAAAGTTATTTTTTCGTACTAGAAGACGCTCAGACTAATGAAGAATTGGATAGACGTTACTTTACAATTGATTTATAAAAATGAAATAAAAAGTGCTTGTAATGTTAAAAAACATAGTATATACTTTAGGTGTAAAGTTTTAGCCGACTTTGCAAGGAACGTATAGTAAAGGGAGTGCTCTGCACTCTCCTGTAAAGCACTAACCCCATTTTCTTCGGAGAATGGGGTTATCTTTTTCAGAGATTCGAAAACGGTTTCTTTGTATTATAATAAGAATATAAAACAAGTGATATTTAGGAGGGATAGGATGGGTTATAGAATTGGTTTAGATATTGGAATCGCTTCTATTGGTTATTCCATTTTAAAAACAGATGAGAATGGAAATCCAAAAAAAATTGAATTTTTAAACTCAGTTATTTTTCCAATAGCTGAAAATCCAAAAGATGGTAGTTCACTGGCAGCTCCAAGAAGAGAAAAGAGAGGGCTACGGAGAAGAAATAGACGCAAAAACTTTAGAAAGTATCGTACCAAGAGATTATTTATAGAGAGTGAACTATTAACAGAAAAAGGTATTCGAACTATCTTTGAAAATATAGCTGATAAAAGTATTTATCAGCTACGTTCAGAAGCATTAGATAAATTATTAACAAATGAAGAATTATTTCGTGTTTTTTATTTCTTCTCAGGGCATCGTGGGTTTAAATCCAATCGAAAAGCAGAACTGAAGGATAGTGACAATGGACCAGTGCTGACAGCTATTAGTGAAACGAAGAAAGCTTTACATACTACTGGCTACCGTACATTAGGAGAATACTATTATAAAGATAGCAAATTTGATGAGCACAAAAGAAATAAAGAACATGAATATTTAACAACGCCTGAGCGTAGTTTACTGGTTGAAGAAATAAAAGAGATCATCTCTAAACAACGAGGATATGGTAACGAAAAACTAACAGAAAAGTTTGAAGAAGCTTTTATTGGAAATCAATCTGATAAAGGGATTTTTAATCAACAACGTGATTTTGACGAGGGTCCTGGTGAGAATAGTCCTTACGCCGGTGATCAAATTGAGAAAATGATCGGTTGGTGTACATTTGAAAAGGAAGAAAAAAGAGCGCCGAAAGCTAGCTATACTTTTCAGTATTTTGATCTATTGTCAACGGTAAATAATCTTCGGATACAAGAATACGCTGGAGAATCATATAGAAATTTAATAGTTGAAGAAAGACAACTACTTATTGATAAAGCTTTTGAGAAAGAAAAAATTACCTATAAAGATGTGAAAAAATTATTAAACTTAGATGAATATGCAAAATTTAATTTGCTTAATTATGGGAGTAAGATTGAAGCCGAGGCAACGGAAAAAAAGACAACCTTCGTTTCTTTGAAAGCGTATCATAAATTGAAAAAGACAGTAGGTAAAGAAGTATTCAGTGAAATGTCCCCAGTTGTTATAGATGAATTCGCGTATATTTTAACAGCTTTTTCAAGTGACAATAGTCGAATGCGTGAATTTAAGAATCGATTAGATTTATCAAATGAGTTAGTTGAAACATTATTGTCTATAACCTTTTCAAAATTTGGAAATCTTTCAATAAAAGCAATGAAAAAAGTTATCCCTTATTTAGAATTAGGAGATACTTATGATAAAGCGTGTGGTGAAGCAGGATATGATTTCAGGCAAAATCATATTAATGAAGAATATATTAAAGAAAATGTAGCGAACCCTGTAGTTAAAAGAGCTGTAAGTAAAACAATTAAAGTTGTAAAACAAATTATCAGTAAATATGGACCTCCGGATGCAATTAACATTGAATTAGCTCGCGAATTAGGTAAAAGTAATGAAGAAAGAAATAAAATAAAAAAACGTCAGGATGAGAATCGCTCTTACAATGAAAAAGTTGCCTCTCAAATTTCAGAACTGGGATTTGCTGTAAACGGTGAGAGTATTATCCGTTTAAAACTTTGGTTTGAACAAAAGAACTTAGATCCATACACGGGGCTATCTATTCCTTTGGATGATGTATTTTCATATAAGTACGATGTAGATCATATTATTCCTTATAGTAAGTCTTTTGACGATCAATTTACTAATAAGGTATTAACGAGTACTGCTTGTAACAGAGAAAAAGGAAATCGTATTCCAATGGAGTATTTAGGAAATAACCCAATCCGTGTAAAATCTTTAGAAGCAGTAGCTAACCAAATTAAGAATATAAAAAAACGTGAAAAATTATTAAAACAAACGTTTAGTAAAGAAGATACAGATGGATTTAAAGAACGAAATTTAAAAGATACCCAGTATATTTCGAAATTATTAAAGAGTTATTTTGAACAAAATATAATTTTTTCTGAAAGTTTAGAACAAAAACAAAAAGTATTCGTAGGTAATGGCGTTGTCACAGCAAGGTTGCGTGCAAGATGGGGACTAAATAAAGTGAGAGATGACGGAGATAAGCACCATGCTATGGATGCAACAGTTGTAGCTTGCATGACACCTACATTAATCCGTATGTTAACGTTATATAGTAGGAGACAAGAGGTTAGAGCAAACCTTGATTTATGGCAAACATATGATGAAAAAGAGGATCCAGATTTTCTGAAATTATCAAAAATTAAAAGAGAACAGTATGAAAGTTTATTTTCTAAGAGATTTCCAGAACCCTGGCCAGGATTTAGAGATGAGCTTTTAATTAGAATGTCAGAAGATCCGAAATCGTTGATAAAGAATTATCCAACAGTTAAAGCTAACTATTCTGAACAAGAAATAATGGATTTAAAACCGATGTTTGTTGTTAGATTAGCAAATCATAAGATAACAGGTCCTGCCCATCAAGAAACAATTAGAAGCGCTAAGCTATTAGACGAAGGCAAGACAGTTAGCCGTATGTCAGTTGATAAGTTGAAATTAGACAAAAATGGTGAAATAAAAACAGCTAAATGGGAATTTTATCAGCCAAGTGATAATGGATGGAAAATAGTATACGAAGCAATACGACGTGAACTTGAAAAGAATGATGGAGATGGAACAAAAGCTTTTCCGGAAAAAGAATTTACGTATGAATTCAATGGACACTCACATACTGTTAGAAAAGTACAAGTAGTTCAAAAAACTACTTTATCTGTTCAATTAAATGATGGAGAACAAGTAGCAGATAATGGATCAATGGTACGAATTGATGTATTTAAAACGGCTAAAAAATATGTGTTTGTTCCCATTTATGTTAGCGATACAATTAAAAATGAGTTGCCTAACAAAGCCTGTGTTGCACATAAACCATATAAAGATTGGCCGGAAGTTGATGAAGCTGAATTTCAATTTTCTTTATATCCGCGAGATATGCTTCATATCAAGCATAAAACAGGATTTACGGCTTTTTATAATGGAGAAAACAAAGGACCTTCAAAAATAAGTGATTTTTATGGGTATTTTACTGCGGCTGATATTGCTAATGCACAAATAAATATTGTTTCTCATGACAACAGCTTTTTAGGTAAAGGTATTGGTATTGCAGGACTAGAAAAAATAGAAAAATATGCAGTAGATTATTTCGGTAATTACCATAAGGTAAATGAAAAAGTTAGGCAAGCATTCCAACGAAAGAAGGGATAATTATGGCATTTCGAAATATTTATATAGAAAATCCTGCTAGGCTAAGTATAAAAGATAAACAATTGGTTGTCAGTCAAAGTAAGGACTATACAATACCAGTTTCAGATATTCAGAGTTTAGTCATTGATAATCTGCAAACAATTCTAACTGCTCCAGCTTTATCTTTTCTAGCTGAAAATCAAGTAGCTGTATTTATCTGTGATCAAAGACATATGCCTAGTGCTGTTCTTACACCGCTAGGGAATTATTCCAGAAAATTGCAAGCCTTAAATTACCAGTTGAGTACTACGAAACGATTTAAAGATAGGATTTGGCAAAAAATTATAAAACAAAAGATTGCCAATCAAGCTACTTGCTTAAAAATGAATGATAAACTAAAAGTACCAGAACTTGAACAGTTATCTAAACAAGTAATTGAGGGTGATCGTACCTATTGTGAGTCTGCTGCAGCTAGGCTTTATTTTATTAATTTGTATGGTGAAGGGTTTAGCCGAAGAGTAGATAATGTACAAAATGCGGCTATGAACTATGGCTATGCAATAATTAGAGGTGTAATAGCAAGAGATATCTGTTCATATGGTTATGAACCTTCATTAGGAGTTTTTCATAGCAATGAACTAAATGCATTTAATCTTGCAGATGATCTTATTGAACCTTATCGTCCTTATGTAGATTTATGGGTATCTAAAAATATTTCAGAAGATGAGCGTTATTTCTTACCTAAACATCGAAGATCGTTAGTGTCGTTACTTTTTACAGAAGTAGAAATAGACGACGAATATCATTCATTGACAAACGCTATTCGGAAAACAGTTTCTTCGTTCTCAAGCTGTTGCCGAGTAAACTCTACAAAGTTTTTGAAATTACCAAAACTAATAATATTGAAACAACATGAGTATGAGTAGATTTATGAGAGTATTAGTTATGTTTGATTTACCAGTAGTAACAAAAAGAGAACGAAGAACTGCGACAAAATTTCGGAAATATCTTTTAAATGAAGGCTATGTTATGTTGCAATATTCAATTTATTATCGAATCTGTAACGGATATGATATGGCAAAGAAATTTAGTTATCAAATAGAAAATCATGTCCCAGAAAAAGGTTCTGTACGCATGTTAACCTTGACAGAAAAACAATTTAGTGAAATGAGATTACTTGTAGGGGACCCTTTACCCAATGAGGAGAAGGTGAAATCCGATAATTTGACCGTTTTTTAGACACGACGAATAACCCTTAGGCCTATACTGCTTGTGGGTTATTTGTTGTACCTATTTAATTTTAGCCGATTTTGTAAGGAACGTATAGCTCTACTAAAATAGTAAACTCTTTTGGGTTTATTTAATTTTAGCCGATTTTGTAAGGAACGTATAGCAACAACGGTCTAAACACTGTTCCCTTAAGGATTTAATTTTAGCCGATTTTGTAAGGAACGTATAGCACAATCTAATCTATGAGTTTATTGAAATGAATTTAATTTTAGCCGATTTTGTAAGGAACGTATAGCAGTATTTAAACTCTTCAACCGTTTGTTTAGATTTAATTTTAGCCGATTTTGTAAGGAACGTATAGCTGCTGATTGAAAACGAGTTCCTTTGTCAACATTTAATTTTAGCCGATTTTGTAAGGAACGTATAGCCCACTGATATCGTTACCATATTTCTCCATATTTAATTTTAGCCGATTTTGTAAGGAACGTATAGCAAGGCAAGGTAACAGTTAAAGTTCATTCCAATTTAATTTTAGCCGATTTTGTAAGGAACGTATAGCAAGGCAAGGTAACAGTTAAAGTTCATTCCAATTTAATTTTAGCCGATTTTGTAAGGAACGTATAGCCACCACCGCCAGTCCCTGTACCGGTCCAATATTTAATTTTAGCCGATTTTGTAAGGAACGTATAGCAGCTATGGAGGATATAGCAGTAGGTGCATCATTTAATTTTAGCCGATTTTGTAAGGAACGTATAGCCGACAGAAGATGCCATGTATCAATCTATCTATTTAATTTTAGCCGATTTTGTAAGGAACGTATAGCCTACAGAAGATGCCATGTATCAATCTATCTATTTAATTTTAGCCGATTTTGTAAGGAACGTATAGCTTTAGGTCTACATTTTTAACGTTAGACATAATTTAATTTTAGCCGATTTTGTAAGGAACGTATAGCCGGCATCTATTATTCACCTGAAGGGGAAATATTTAATTTTAGCCGATTTTGTAAGGAACGTATAGCTGCCGATAGTGTTGAGTTAAAAACAACCGATTTAATTTTAGCCGATTTTGTAAGGAACGTATAGCTTGGGAAGGGTGGAGAAAATGGCACAACTGAATTTAATTTTAGCCGATTTTGTAAGGAACGTATAGCATGAACGGCATAGCGTAAGTTTTCACCCGTATTTAATTTTAGCCGATTTTGTAAGGAACGTATAGCAGATAATGCGTATATACAGGGGTATATTCGATTTAATTTTAGCCGATTTTGTAAGGAACGTATAGCATTCTAGGAGAATAAAATATACCTCTACCAATTTAATTTTAGCCGATTTTGTAAGGAACGTATAGCTGACAGGTGACTCCGTACACCTTTTAAAAATTTAATTTTAGCCGATTTTGTAAGGAACGTATAGCACACTACAGTTTTGTAATTCTGTATATCCAATTTAATTTTAGCCGATTTTGTAAGGAACGTATAGCCAACAGATGGAACGACTACAAATGACCTTGATTTAATTTTAGCCGATTTTGTAAGGAACGTATAGCTTAATCGAGTGTTTGCAAGTAGAGATAAAGATTTAATTTTAGCCGATTTTGTAAGGAACGTATAGCATCCTACCTATTTCAGAAATGTATTAGATAATTTAATTTTAGCCGATTTTGTAAGGAACGTATAGCAAAAGGCGTATTAATACCAGGTATTTGTAAATTTAATTTTAGCCGATTTTGTAAGGAACGTATAGCTGAAATTGAAAGTACACCTGTTGGCATTAAATTTAATTTTAGCCGATTTTGTAAGGAACGTATAGCTGTTGCAAATATAGCAACAAGTGCCAGTAATTTAATTTTAGCCGATTTTGTAAGGAACGTATAGCAGGAAGCAACTAACGACCCTATTATAACAAATTTAATTTTAGCCGATTTTGTAAGGAACGTATAGCAGTTATTAAATTTTGTCATGTTTTACCTCCATTTAATTTTAGCCGATTTTGTAAGGAACGTATAGCACCAATTACGGTTTTTATATACCCCCCCACATTTAATTTTAGCCGATTTTGTAAGGAACGTATAGCACCAATTACGGTTTTTATATACCCCCCCACATTTAATTTTAGCCGATTTTGTAAGGAACGTATAGCACCAATTACGGTTTTTATATACCCCCCCACATTTAATTTTAGCCGATTTTGTAAGGAACGTATAGCGGTATGAACGTCCCTTAGCAAGTGCTGGGGATTTAATTTTAGCCGATTTTGTAAGGAACGTATAGCAAAGAGTAAATACTCTTGAAGTTGAGGCAAATTTAATTTTAGCCGATTTTGTAAGGAACGTATAGCTTTGTGTTTGTAGTGCCTCGCCTATAATAAATTTAATTTTAGCCGATTTTGTAAGGAACGTATAGCTGCCTGTATTGACATTGAACCAAATGCAACATTTAATTTTAGCCGATTTTGTAAGGAACGTATAGCTAGGTGTAAACGTTCTCGCTTGCGTTGGTTATTTAATTTTAGCCGATTTTGTAAGGAACGTATAGCAATTTGTGGTTTGCGTGTTCTCATGTATTATTTAATTTTAGCCGATTTTGTAAGGAACGTATAGCCTCTGACTCACTGCTATTCATTCTGCTTCCAATTTAATTTTAGCCGATTTTGTAAGGAACGTATAGCTTACATGTATAACCATGTTTTCTAAGTCTAATTTAATTTTAGCCGATTTTGTAAGGAACGTATAGCAGAAGAAAAAGTCTTGAACAATGTAGGTTCATTTAATTTTAGCCGATTTTGTAAGGAACGTATAGCTCTACTAATATAGTAAACTCCTTTGGGTTTATTTAATTTTAGCCGATTTTGTAAGGAACGTATAGCTGCTGATTTATCCAAGATGCACGATTTAACATTTAATTTTAGCCGATTTTGTAAGGAACGTATAGCGGAAAAACAAGGACTGTTAACTATTGTTGAATTTAATTTTAGCCGATTTTGTAAGGAACGTATAGCAGTCTTATCAGATTGGTTAAACATATCGTAATTTAATTTTAGCCGATTTTGTAAGGAACGTATAGCATTGCAGATATGAAACAAAAGATGATCTCTATTTAATTTTAGCCGATTTTGTAAGGAACGTATAGCAATACAGGTGAGAGTGTAGAAAGTACGACAATTTAATTTTAGCCGATTTTGTAAGGAACGTATAGCAGAACCCTCAAGCCGGTGGAATGTGGTTTGATTTAATTTTAGCCGATTTTGTAAGGAACGTATAGCGGCTTACAGACAAGTCAGGCCGTGCAAGATATTTAATTTTAGCCGATTTTGTAAGGAACGTATAGCGAATACTATCCGTGTCACAATACAGAAAACATTTAATTTTAGCCGATTTTGTAAGGAACGTATAGCATTTGCCCATAAAAGTGTGTTGTCAAAAGCATTTAATTTTAGCCGATTTTGTAAGGAACGTATAGCCACCACCTCCCGTCCCTGTACCCGTCCAATATTTAATTTTAGCCGATTTTGTAAGGAACGTATAGCTACATGTTGGCATACACAAATTACATGGTCATTTAATTTTAGCCGATTTTGTAAGGAACGTATAGCTTCTAATGGGCCTGATCCAGGAGAAGAAGAATTTAATTTTAGCCGATTTTGTAAGGAACGTATAGCCCAAAACGACTTGACTTTCCAGTTCCTGTAATTTAATTTTAGCCGATTTTGTAAGGAACGTATAGCATTGCAAATGATTTCAATATGAAGGTTGGAATTTAATTTTAGCCGATTTTGTAAGGAACGTATAGCGGGAAGCGTTAGAAATCAACGCGATGGCAGATTTAATTTTAGCCGATTTTGTAAGGAACGTATAGCAATACAGGGTAGGATGAAAATAAATGTTACATTTAATTTTAGCCGATTTTGTAAGGAACGTATAGCATATAAAGGTGATAATTTAATTGTCATTGAATTTAATTTTAGCCGATTTTGTAAGGAACGTATAGCCGATTTTGTAAGGAACGTATAGCCCTAGGCGTTATTCCATTGAGGGATTAGGTATTTAATTTTAGCCGATTTTGTAAGGAACGTATAGCCCTGTCTGATTAGAGAGCGTTCTAGGTAGTATTTAATTTTAGCCGATTTTGTAAGGAACGTATAGCCCTTCGTCATCAACCCATAAGTCTATATCAATTTTATTTTAGCCGATTTTGTAAGGAACGTATAGCTAGTTCATTATTGGGTATGTAGGGCTTGCCATTTTATTTTAACCGATTTTGTAAGGAACGTATAGCTCTTAAACAATGAACTCATATCTTACTCGCATTTTATTTTAGCCGATTTTTTAAGGGAAATATAGCCGAAGTAACAAGGAATGCTAAGAGTCAATTCTATTATAGATGATTTATTTGATGAATGATTCTTCTATTCTTTCAACAAAATGAAGAATACTGAAGGAATAATTTTATACCCTCAAAAAGATAGGAAAGGCAGACAAGTTAGTTAAAATTGTACCATGCAAGCAAGTATGATTAAACAACAAAGCTGATAGATGTTTTATTGTGTTATATAATAGGAAATAGGGAGAAGATAACCAATAAGAGAGGATGAAACAAATGAAAGACACAGAGATTATTGTGCCACAATTAGAAAAGTTTCTAGTAGAACATGGCGATGATTTTGAAAATGAGGATGAGGCAATTCAGGCCTTTATAAAGCAATACAACCAACAAATCAAAGACCCTTCTTTATTTGAAGAATTGTCAGACAAAGATCGAGCCAATAGTGAGCTTGAAGAGATAGCCTATGCCCAAAATGATAAAGAGTACAAAGCAATTATAAGAAAAGTATTGAAATTAGATCCAGATAACTTGGATGCTCGTTATTATAAGTTGCAGTTAGATGTAGAAAAAGATACCTATTTAAAAGACTTTAAAAAATTAGTCGATTTTGGTTGGGAGCTGATGCAAAAGGAACAATTGGATAATGCTGAATCGCTGGGCCATTATTGGTTGATTACAAAAACTCGTCCTTTTATGCGGGTTAAACAGGCTTATGCGGATGCTTTACTCCAATTTAGTCGACTCACTTTAGCAGAAGAACAGTATAAAGAGTTGCTTCAATTGAACGAAGGAGATAATCAAGGTGTCCGATACAATTTAATGAGTGTATACTATCGATTGGAAAAGACCGTTGAAGCCCAAGAACTGAGTGAAAAGTACAAATATGATCAGAATTCTCCTTTATTTTTGATTCCATTAATTTTGTTGAGTTTGAAAATTGGGGATGAAAAGACGGCAAAACGTTATTACAATCTGCTACAAAAAGAACATCCTTATACTTCTGAGATTTTTAAAAAGAAAGAACTAGATGTAGAAAAAGCATTAACAATGTTGGAGTCTGAATCTTATTCGCCAGATAGTGGAGAGGATATTTATCTTGCTATAGCTATGAATATCGATGTGTTTATGACCGCTCCAACAGATTTGTATTATTCTTGGTTTAAAAAGAATTTGAAAAAGAGCCTACCTAAAAAATAACGAGTAAGGCTAATAGTAGTTTCAGAAATACAACTTTCGCTAAATAAGACTGGAGGAGGATTGTTATGGCACTTAGAAAAGATTTTTTATGGGGCGGCGCTACAGCAGCTAATCAATGTGAAGGCGGTTACAACAAAGGCGGACGTGGGTTGGCAAACGTAGATGTTATCCCTATTGGAAAAGACCGTTTTTCTATCATAACAGGTAAACAAAAAATGGTTGGTTTTGAAGATAACTACTTTTATCCAGCCAAAGAAGCTATTAACATGTATGAACACTACAAAGAAGATATTGCTTTATTTTCAGAGATGGGATTCAAAGTCTATCGTTTGTCGATTGCGTGGAGTCGTATTTTCCCATTAGGAGACGAAACAGAACCTAATGAAGAAGGCTTGCAATTCTATGAAAATTTGTTTAAAGAATGCCATAAATACGGCATTGAACCGTTGGTGACTATCACTCATTTTGACTGCCCGATGTATTTGGTTGAGAAATATGGCGCTTGGCGTAGCCGTGAAATGGTTGGCTTTTATGAAAATCTTTGCAACGTTATTTTCCGTCGGTATAAAGGGCTCGTAAAACATTGGTTAACGTTTAATGAAATAAATGTCATTTTACATGCGCCATTTTTGAAAGCAGGATTGTATTTTGAAAAAGGCGACAATGAAGAGCAAATCAAATACCAAGCGACTCACCATGAACTAGTAGCGAGTGCCATTGCTACTCGCATCGCTCATGAAGTAGATTCAGAAAACCAAGTAGGTTGTATGTTAGCTGCAGGGGATCACTATCCTTACTCTTGTAAACCAGAAGATGTTTTCGCAGCACAAGAAGCTGATCGTGAGAGTTACTTTTTTGGTGATGTTCAATCACGAGGCGAATACCCAGCTTATGTGTTGAAAAAATTAGCACGTGAGGGTATCAAAATTCAGATGGAAGAAGAAGATTTAGCGTTGTTGAAAGAAAATACGGTCGATTTTATTTCTTTTTCGTATTACTCTTCACGGGTAGTTTCGACCGATCCCGAAATAAACGAAACAACAGAAGGGAATAGGGTTACTTCTGTGAAAAACCCTTATTTAAAAGCAAGTGAGTGGGGCTGGCAAATCGATCCATTAGGTTTAAGAATCACAATGAATTCATTGTATGACCGGTATCAAAAACCACTCTTCATTGTTGAAAACGGCTTGGGGGCTACTGATGAACCAGATGAGAATGGTTATGTGATTGATGACTACCGCATCGCGTATTTAGCAGCTCACCTAAAAGCAATGAAGGATGCTGTTGAACTAGACGGTGTAGATTTGATGGGGTATACCAGTTGGGGTTGTATTGATTTAGTCAGTGCGGGTACAGGTGAAATGAAAAAACGTTATGGCTATATTTACGTTGATCGCGACAATGAAGGAAATGGAACACTAGCTCGTTCTAAGAAAAAATCATTTGATTGGTATAAGAAAGTCATTGCAAGTAATGGGGAAGATTTGTCTTTTTAATTAACTAATTGAATACACTCGATAAAAAAGAGCCTACATATTAAAATATGGGCTCTTTTTGTTGACTCGCCTGATTTTTAACGTAAATTCTCATACAAAGCGGTAATCCACGAATCAAAGTTTTCTTGTTCTTCGTATTGCATGACATCATACATTTCAGAACTAACCACTTGAAATTGTTTTTTGAAAGTCGCTAAGTCAAATTCTTCCATTTGTAAGTCTCTTTTAACCCGACTAAAAATTTTAGCAAAGTCTTTGCTGCTGTATCTGATATCTCTTCTCTTTAGAACAAGAGGGACGCCTTTTTTTGTGATGCCCATGGTTTCTGCCGCATTAAAAGCAGCTTCTTTAACAGCGAAAACTCGATCGTTTGATGCAAGTTTTGTTAAGATATAACGTGATTTTTGACAATCGTATTTTGCTAATTCATTGACAGCTGAGAGTCTAAGTTCCCAATCATCTTTTGTAGTAGCTTTCGTTTTTAATTCTTCTATATTAGCTGGTTCTGCTTGTATGATTTTCATAAATGCGTTGCCTCTTTCTATTTCTTTCTTATTATTCATACTATAGCGTTCGTATTACTATTACAAGGTTATTTGGATTAAATAATTCATTTTCACCATGTTTCATGCATACATAATTCACTAAACTCATAAAGAAGGAGCGTTAGTAATGACTGCTATTGGAACAAGTCAATAAGGTTCCAATGCAGATACGATTAAAAATAGGATGTTAAAAAATAAACTGTGTGGAGCTGCATCTGCTGAAAACATCTTTGCAAGGAGTGAAGTGGATGTCGAAGTTTCTTTTGCGCGCACGTTCTAGAATGAAAATTCGATATGTGAAGGAGGTGGGTCTAGTTTGTAAAGTACCCAGCTGCTTCTTTTTGTCTTTTTATACTTTAGAAAGTCACCTTTTATGAAATATTCTAAGAAGGGGACGTAAGGTTAAGGAAATACAAGCAAATAAAGGCTCTCTCCTTAAATTCAGGGAGCTCCAATAATAGGAGTTAAACTACCCATAATAAACATGAGACTAGTAATGACATTATTTTTATTTCGGTTAATTTTTTGGCATAAGCAATGCATCCTTTCCCTTTTTTTCTAATCGCTTCAATGGTACTTTTTTTGTAAAAAGGTTAGAATAAAGAAAAAGAATAGAGCCTAAAAGCAATAAATAGAAAAATTTTCGGAATGACTGCGATAAGCCGCTTAAAAGAAAGATTTTTTGAATCGCTTTAATTAAGTTTTAATATAGCCGATTAGAGTTCTTTTTGTATAGTTGAAAGATGCAAGAAGAGTCAACAGAGCAGGTCTAGAGTATGGATTAAACAAAATGCTAAGTTACTTATACTAGGACAGTTGAATTTAGTTATTCTCACTAACTTGAAAGCGTTATTAAGTTTGCAGGAAGCAATAGAAACAGAAAAAATTAAATGAATAATTTTTTTATACGATCATCATCTGGAAAAGGGCTGAATGATTTAGATGACATTAAATGAATATAAGGGAGCGAGACAGTATGACAAAGAGAAATGAAAAAGAAGTGGCTTTTGAGCGAAGAGAGGAACTCATCAACAGACTAAAAACTCGCTTTGATAAAAATAGTAGGCGTCATGAACACTTTGAATGGGAAAAAATAGAAATGAAATTAAATGAAGATGGTGGAAAACTGTGGTCGCTTAATGAGATGGAAAAAACGGGCGGAGAACCAGATGTCATTGGTTATGATGATAAGGAAAATATCTATATCTTTTGTGATTGTTCACAAGAAAGTCCTAAAGGCCGTAGATCAATTTGCTATGACTTTGAAGGATTAGAATCGAGAAAAAAGAATAAGCCAGAACAAAATGCGGTTGGTATGGCAGCGGAAATGGGCATAGAACTGTTAACCCCAGAACAATACAAAGAACTACAAAAAGTGGGCGTTTTTGATACGAAAACATCAAGTTGGGTGAAAACGCCCGTTGATATTAGAAAACTCGGAGGGGCTCTTTTTTGTGATTACCGATTCGGACAGGTTTTTTTATACCATAATGGAGCAGAATCTTATTATGCGGTGCGAGGATTTCGTGGTTTATTGAGAGTATAGTTTTTTAGTTTCTGGAATGGAAGGAATGAAGTGAGATGAAGATAAAACAAGGAATTGAAAATATAAAAAAAAGCATTTGGCTGTACCCAGTCGCTTATAGCATACTAGCTTTATTGCTAGCGAGTGTCGTGATTTTGTTAGACAATGGTTATCTATTTGATATGCGACCTTATTTACCAGAGTTTTTATTAACTAGTGCTAGTCTTGCAAAAGCTGTTTTAGGTGTTATTTCAAGTGCCTTTATTACGATTACAACCTTTACCTTTTCTACAACAATGGTTGTATTGAGTATCTACATGAGTGAATTTTCACCTCGTGTGGTAGAAAACTTTTTGTCTGATGAGCGGACTATGAAATCATTTGGTATTTTCGTTAGTGGATTTATTTATAGTATTACTTGTATGCTTTTTATACGAGAAGAAATTTTAACAAAACCCATTCTTGCAGGCACAATCGGAGTTATTTATATTATTTTTGGCTTATTTAATTTTATTTTATTTATTAATAGTGTTGGGAAATATATTCAGGCTAGTAATTTAATTAATCGGCTATATAATCATGCTCAAGAGGTAATTGCTTCTTATAAAAAAGAAATTAGTCAATATGAGTTTGTTTCAACGGTAGGGGTGGAACTTCAAGAGCCGGGCTACCCTATTAATGTGATGGAAAAAGGTTATATCCAACAAATTGATTATGAGCAATTATTTGAAGTTGCAAAAAAACACAATGTAGTTATTAGACTCAATAGAATGATTGGTGAGTTTGTAACAAATGAAGCAACGATGGGTGAATTATTGTCTGATTCATCTAATGCTGATTCTAAGATAGTCATTGAAGAAATTCATGAGTTTATGTTAGTGGGAATGAGACGAACGGAAGACCAAGATTTTAATTTTTCTATACAAAAAATTGTTGAAGTAGCCTTGAGATCATTGTCAGCAGGCATAAATGATCCGAACACAGCGATTTTCTGTATTAATAGTCTGAGCCTGTTGGTAGGGGAGTTTTGTACGTTAGAAGAAGGGTATATTGTGATGTGCGAGAAAGACATAGAAGGAAAAGTATATCGAGAAACCTATAACTTGGATAGAATGTTACGCGATACTTTTCTTCAAATCATTCACTATGGTCAAGGAGACGTGCACGTCATGCTAGCAGTATTAAAAGCATACCATCATATGACAAGTGAAGCAGAGGGTGAGAATAAAAAGGTGATTAAAAAACAAGCGAAGTACCTTTTTGATCGTCTGCTTAAAAAATACGATGATACGATGGAAAGACAAATGATAACAGAGGCTTACGAAGCAATTCAAACATTAGAAGTTCGTTCTTCAAATCTATGATGTTTAAAATAGACTAAAGTTTATTTTTATCAGAGGAGATCCTATTTAAAAAGAAGAAAAGCAAAAGGTGAATCTATTCCACTTTAAGGCAAGAAAGTAGCATCCAGTCGCTTCGTTTTTTCTTTTCTTTTCTATATCTATATTTTTCTACTATCATATGCCCAGTGAAGAAGGGTTTGTCTTTGTTTTTTCCTGCAGCTTTGGTCTTTATTTTCGCAATTTTTTTTGATTGCTCCGGCATGTCTTTTTATGGCTTTCCATCTTTTAATTTGGATTTGGTCTTCTTCAGGTAATCTGCGACCATAGTAATAACGACAATACCATTGAAACCAACCTCGCGGGTCGGCTGAATGAATCCACCCTTTTTTTTGCCACGTTTCTAACGACAAGGAGGCATCAACTTGATAATAGTTTAGAGAAATATCTTTCTTTTCAGGAGACAATTTAGCATGTTCAAACCAATCGCTTGGAAATTCATCCGTACAATCAGTCATATATTTTCCACCGAAGATACCTAACTCCAAGAGTTCTTTGGGAGACAGTTCAGGTTTAAATTCGGAATCAAAGTTTTCGCCCGGTTCTTGGGTTAATTCATATTCCCCTTTTTGCATGTTATCATTAATCTTGATTATTTTTTTCATAGTAACGTCCTTTCTTTGGATAGAATAAGAAGATGGATACTCAAAAAGAGAAACAGCTGCTTTTTATTGTCTAAATAAGTCTACCTTACTTTCTCAATTAGTGATAGGAAGATAACTTTTTTGCTGAAACAGATGAAAAGCGAATAGCAAGTACTTATCTTTTTTTCGGGGTAATCTTATCTAATTAAGGGATAAGAGAGAAATTCAATGAAAATAAGAGTATAATAAAGCATGACGACACAAAGTTAGTGAGTCAGGAAGTGATGAAAAATGAAACCAACAATAACGTATGAAGAAATAGTAGCAGAAAATAAAAGCCACAGAGTTGGCTTTGTAGATGTTCGCAGTCCCAAAGAACACGAATTTTCTACGATTCCTGGGGCAGTTAATATTCCTGTTCTAGACAATGAGACACGTGCGACAGTAGGCACCTTATATGTAAAAGGGCAAGTAGAAGAAGCCAAACAATATGGTATAGAGTGGGCTGCTAGTCAACTTGCTAGTACGTATACTCGTTACCAAGAATTATTGAACCAATACGATGAAATAGTTATTTTTTGTAGTAGAGGCGGAATGCGTTCCAATTCTATCTTTTCCTTATTGAAAGCATTAGGACTACCAGTAAGCAGATTGAGTGGAGGGTATAAAGCCTATCGTCACTATATCAATGAGCGTTTAGAAACAGAATTAACGAAGGCAACATTTGTGACTCTTTATGGGCTTTCGGGTAGCGGAAAAACGGAAATTTTAAAAGAACTATCAAAAAAAGGGGCAAAAGTATTAGATTTGGAAGGTTGCGCTAATCATAGAGGGTCTATGTTAGGAAGTATCGGCTTGTCTGAACCACATTCTCAAAAAGCATTTGAAAGTCTCCTTTTTGAAGCTAGTCAAGAATGGCAAGAGGGAGAAGTTGTTTTTACTGAAGGTGAAAGCAAACGGATTGGAAATGTTGTCATCCCTTCAAGTCTATTTTCTGCCATTAAAGAAGGAAAAGAAATTTATATAGAAGCGCCACTAGATTTGCGTGTCGCTCAGATTCATCGTGACTATGTAAAAGAAGACAACCAAGAAGAACTATCCGATTCCTTGGGTGCTTTAAAAGCATTTGTAAAAGAAGAGCGAGTCAATCAATTTCAAGAACAAGTGATGAATGGTGAAGTAGATTTAGTTATTGAAAGTCTACTTGTTTCTTATTATGATCCTCGTTACAATCACCATAAGACACAACGGGACCTAACACTTGTTAGTTATGACGCTAAAGAAACGGCAGAAAACATACTAGAATGGCAAAAAGAAAGCGAGAAAATTGAAAAATGAAAACGCAATGGATGGATGGTTTATTTATATGCGGTGGCTGTAATGCAAAAATCGGTCCCGGAGATTTAAATGGAATTTTAGCGGCGTTGCCTAAGCAAACAGATGAAAATTTATTGGTAGGTTTTGATTCTGCAGATGATGCAGCGGTTTATCAACTTAGTGAAGACTTAGCGATGATTCAAACGATGGATTTTTTCCCAGCTATGGTCAGTGATCCACGACTGTTCGGTCAAATCGCAGCAGCCAATGCGATGAGTGATGTCTTTGCAATGGGTGGAGAAGTGATGACAGCGATGAATATCGTATGTTGGCCAGAAGAGCAACCGTTAGAAATATTATCTGAAATTCTGGCTGGTGGACAAGAGAAAGTCCAAGAAGCTGGTGGTATTCTAGTCGGAGGACATTCTATTCACGATTCTTTACCAAAGTATGGCTTATCTGTCTCAGGGAAAGTACATCCTGAAAAAATTTACAGAAATGATACGTGTGAAGAAGAGGATTGCTTGATACTGACAAAACCTCTAGGAACAGGTATTGTTACAACTGCTTATAGTGCTGGTGAAATGGGAGAGGAAGAGTTTCAAGCAGCGGCGATATCTATGACCACATTAAATATCTATGCGTCTACTATTTTTAAAAAGTATACGGTACATAGTTGTACAGATGTAACCGGATTTGGCCTACTGGGACATCTGAATGAGATGTTAACGGATCGTTTCAGCTGTGTGTTAGAAAGCTCAGCGATTCCTATTTTAAAAGGAGCCTATAAAGGCGCACAAGAATTTCTTGTGACAGCTGGTGGACAAAGAAATCGAAACGCATTAAGCTCTCAGGTAAAGTTTGAGTTTGACGATTACGCTTTAGAAGAAGTGCTCTTCGATCCTCAAACTTCTGGGGGCTTATTAGTCAGCGTGCCAAAAGCAGTAGCCAATGAATTGTTGCATGAATTACAAACTAAAGGGATAACAAGTGAGATAATTGGAGTCGTCACAAAACGCTCTGAATATAAAATGACAGTCTATTAACCAGTCCTTAAAAATAGGAAAGAAGGAGGAAAAGCTATGCAAGAAATAAACGCACTAGGAAACGCTTGTCCAATGCCAGTTATTTTAACAAAAAGAGCTATGAAAGAATTTCCCAATGAAGATTTGACAATCTTAGTAGACAATGAGATTGCTACTCAAAATCTCACTAAAATGGCAGATCAATTGGGATTTAAAACAACAGTAGAAAAAAAAGGTGTTTCTTATTATATTGTTCAGTTAACCAAAGAAACAACGGATGTCAACTTGGCTAGTCAAGCTGCGGAACAAGAGCCAGCCTTTTCAAAAAAAGAGAATGGAGCTCAAAAACAACCTTATATCGTTAGTATTCATTCTGAAACCATTGGCGATGGATCCGAAGAATTAGGTTCAACTTTAATGAAAAGCTTTTTCTTTTCTTTATCAGAACAAGAACAATTACCTAAAAAAATTCTCTTTTATAATGGCGGAGCTAAATTGACAGCAGAAGGGTCTCCTGTTTTGCAAGATTTGCAAGCAATGGCTAGTGATGGCGTAGAAATATTAACATGTGGTATTTGTGTAGAATTCTTTAATTTTGAAGACAAGCTTATGGTAGGAGAAGCTACTAATATGTACCGCATTGTTGAATTGCAAAGCCGCTATAAAACGGTCTCTCCATGATCAATCGCAAACATTACGGGATCGTTGTATTCCCGAGTTCATCAGCTGCCTCACAAGCTGAAATTAAAATCGGTGAAAATGGCTGGCATTGTCGTTTGATTCCTATTCCCGAACAAATTTCAGCAGGTTGCGGTTTGGTATTGCAACTTTCGATAGAGGATTTAAAAGAAATTGAAGCATTTATCACGAAAGAAACGGTTATTTATGATGAAATCTATGAAGTGATGGTTTCAAAAGAACGCAAAAAAACTATTTTGCCTTGGCAACAACAAGGATAAGGAGGCAGCGATGTATTATTTTGATAATAGTGCAACTACACTGATTAAGCCGCCTCAAGTAGCCGAGGCAGTGTACCACGCTATCCAAAACCAAACGATTGGAAATCCTGCTCGCGGCAGTCATGCACCGGCACTTCAAGCATTACGTCAAGTCGAGCAAACGCGCATGAAAATTGCCCGATTATTTAAGGTACAAGATGCTAGCCAAATAAGTTTCACCTCAAATGCTACGTTTGCTTTTAATTTGCTCTTAAAGAGTCTATTAAAAGCAACAGATGCAGTGATTACAACAAAAAATGAACACAATTCGGTACTAAGACCACTCTATCAATTAGAAAAAGAAGGCATGCAGCTAGATTTTCTTGCATTAGATGAGATGGGACGGGTACGATTGGACCAATTAGAAAGCTTGTTAAAAGAAAATACCAAAGCCATCATCATCAATCATATGTCGAATGTCACTGGTCAAATGATCAACTTAAAAAAGGTTGGAGTATTTTGTCAAAAGCATAGAATTTTACTGATTGTGGATGCTGCACAAAGTGCCGGTGTAGTTCCCATTGATATGGTTGAGATGCATATCGATGCGTTGTGTTTTACGGGTCATAAAAGTCTTTATGGTCCTCAAGGAACAGGTGGGATTGTTTTAAATCATTCTAACCTTAACTTGGAAACGGTATTCAGTGGAGGAAGCGGAAGCCATTCTTATGACAAAGAAATGCCACAACAGATGCCTGGTTTTTTTGAACCAGGAACCTTGAATGTGCATGGTTTGGCAGGATTGGAAGCGGGTTTGGATTATGTAGCACAGCAATCTGTAGAATCGATTCAAAAAAAATTACAAGAATTGACGTTGTTTTTTCTTGAAAAAGTATCTTCTGTTCCTGAGATTCAAGTTTATGGTTGTAATTTACAGCAAATTAAAAAAAATCCACAAGAACATGGCGCAATTGTTAGTTTGAATTTAGTTGGCTGGAGTTCAGGAGACTTAGCTGATATTTTGTACGAAGACTACGATATATGCGTGCGTTCAGGCGCGCATTGTGCTCCTCTTGTACACCAGCATTTCCAAACAGTCGATAGAGGCATGGTTCGTTTCAGTTTTTCTAGTTTTAATACAAATGAAGAAATAAATGCAGCTATTCAAGCATTGACAGAGTTGGCTTTAGAAAATTAAAAAAAAGACGAACTTTTGAGTCAAACTAAAAGTGTACTTTACCCTGAAAGTTAGAAAACAAATCTAACTCTTGGGGTATTTTTATGTTCATGGCCAAAGTTATTTGTAGGCTGCAAAAGATAAACGCCTCTTATGAAGGATTACTGTGATTGGATTCATTCTTTCATTTATCCTAGTTTAGGGTTAACTTCTTTTCCAATGATTATGGTATTGATCATAATCAAAAGCGGGTTTACATTAACATCTAAACATAAGTTCTTTCTAAAAACGGTATTGTTTGACATTGTGGCATAAAAAAATTAGACTACGGATGTAGATATAAGAAAGGAAGATAGAATATGAAAAAGAAGAAAATTATCGGAGGAGCGATAACCTTGTCCTCATTAGCTTTGCTGGTTGCTTGCGCACCTCAAGATAGTGGCAACCAAGAATCTGTTGATACAAATGCACAATCTAGTATTCAAGTTTCTGAAAGTAGCGACGTGTATCAAACAATGAATGAATCGGATAGCATGAAGGAAATGGAACAGGACGACTCTGGAGAAATACTCAAAGGCTTGCAAAAGGCTGAAAATCCAACTTATGTAATGGGAGATACTGTGATTCTTCAAACTGACCATATGGAAGGCATGAAGGGAGCTACCGGAACTATTGTGGGTGCTTATGATACAGTTGTTTATGAAGTGACTTATGAACCAACGAATGGGGACTCTTTAGTAGAAAATCATAAGTGGGTCTTAAAAGAAGAAATTCCAGAAGCGCGCAGTCAAGAAGAACCTTTAAATGAAGGAACAGAAGTAACATTAGAAGCAAGCCATATGGAAGGCATGGAAGGAGCAACTGCGACTATAAATTCTGCTGAAGAAACAACAGTTTATATGCTAGACTATCAACCAACAGATGGTGGGGAAACAGTCAAAAATCATAAATGGGTTACAGAAGATGAATTATCAAAAAAATAGAAAATAGTTAAAATTTATTAGTATGATTAGTTCTGAATGATCCGTAGATGATGTTAAAACCCACTAACGATCCATTAGGATGCTACTTTTCATTTTCTTAATGGAGAAACTTATAATTAACGGTACTGGTTTCTTGAAAAGGGATAAGTCAGAGCCAAAAAATGGCAGTCAATTGATCCTTTATTAAGACTAAGTGGACCAATTGACTGTCATTTGATCGTGATGTGTCCATTTTTGTTCTTTTTTGGGCGAGGTTTCAATAGTAATGAAACGGGTTCTATAAAAAAATTGTGAATCACTCAGATTAGTTAGATCATTAAAATAATGAGAGCTCTCCCTAAATCTTTTTATTAGTGAGAGCTTTTTTTTGATATAAAATAATTAGAATCCTTTTAAAAAAGTAAACCCTAAAAAATAAGCTTTTACCAATTATAGGTAAAGATATTTTTAGTCATATCAACAAATAGTACCTATTTAGCTTGATTTGACGAGTAAAATACTTATAGAAACTTGATGTAGGTCAATTTTTTAATTAGTTATATCGCCTATACTGAATAGAATAACAGATAGGAGGAAAACAATTATGAGTAAAGCCGTATATCAATTAGAACCATTAACTTGTCCGTCTTGTATCAAAAAAATCGAATCAACTTTAAGTAAAACAGCAGGGGTTGAATCAGCGAAGGTAATGTTTAATTCTAGTAAAGTGAAAACAGAATCGATGAATCAACGATGCGCCGGCTATTGCAACAGCAGATATTGGTTTAGCCATGGGTGAAGGTGGAACAGATATTTCAATGGAAACAGCAGATGTCGTGTTAATGGCAGATAAATTAATGCAGTTTTCCCATGCCTATTCATTATCGAAAGCAACAACTAGAAATATGAAGCAAAATATAGTCGTTGCAGTTGGTGTTGTAGTTATGTTATTAAGTGGTGTCTTGATGGGAAGTGTCCATTTGGCAGTGGGGATGTTTATTCATGAAGCTAGCGTACTAGTGGTTATTTTAAATGCTATGCGTTTGATCCGCTTCAATCATAAAAATAGGCAAGCAACTAATAAGTTGGATACGGTACTTGTAAAAGCTTAATCAAAAAAATCAAAAAAATTACAAAAAGGATGCAAAGAAAATAAACTGGACCCAAAGTTAGATTGAACGTTAACTTATATGGTGCAGTTTTTTTTATTGGACCAAAAACTACCAATGAAGTTTATTTCTTTAAATACTCAAAATCTATAGAACAAAGCACCATTGATTAAATTAGTCAATGAAGCAGAAGAACAAAAATCACCAACTCAACTTTTCACAGATAAGTTTGAAGCGGAGTTTGTTCCTTCCGTTTTAATTTTAGCCTTTTCACTCAACTTTGCTTTCTTATTTTTAAATGAATCCTTTAGTGAAAGCTTTTATCGTACGATGGCTGTTCTTGTAGCAGCAAGTCCTTGTGCATTAGCTATCTCTACACCGAGTGCTGTTCTAAGCGGCGTAGCTCGAGCTTCGCAAAGTGGTGTACTCATTAAAGGAGGTAGGCTGCTAGAAAACTTAGAAGAATTAACTGCATTAGCTTTTGATAAAAAAGGAACTCTTACAGAAGGTCTGCCAAAACTGACTAAAGCTATTCCCTACAAAAATACAACTAAAGAGGAATTGTCGACAGCATCTTTTGCAGTTGAACGATTAAGCGATCATCCTTTAGCTGCTGCAATTGACAAAGGAGTATAAAAACAAATAGACACAGATTCGCTAGAGGAGTCGTCTAATCTGCAAGCTATTATAGGCCGTGGAGTAACAGCTAATTGGCAAGGAGAAAAAATTTATGTCGGAAATAGAGGCTTATTTGAAGGGGAGCTCTCTGTTTCTATTTCTGAAGACTTATCCGAAATCTTACAAGAGTAAGAGGGAAAAGGATATACTGTTATGCTAGTTCGCAATGAATCAGCTTTCTTAAGTGTATTAGCTTTAATGGATACACCTCGAGAGGATGCCAAAATGGTCATTTCTCGTTTGAAAGAGATTGGGATTAAACGAGTGAGTATGTCAAAAGGAGATAACCAGCAAGTTGCTGACAGCGTAGCCAAAGCGATTGGCATAACTGATGCTTTAGGTAGTCTTCTTCCAGAAGGTAAAGTAAGTGCAAGTGAAGAGATAAAGAAAAAAGAATCGAAAGTAGCTATGGTTGGAGATGGAGTGCATGATGCACCAGCAATCAAGAAAAGTACAGTTGGGATTGCAATGGGTGCTGCAGGCTCAGATGTTGCTTTAGAAACGGCAGATATCGCATTGCTGTCAGATGATTTGACTATTTTTCCGTTTGCAATTGCTTTGAGTCGAAAGAGTAAAAAATTATAAAACAAAACGTATGGATTAGTCTAAATGTCACGGCTCTCTTAATTCCAATTACAATTTTCGGCTTTATTGGAATTGGACCAGCCGTTATTTTTTATGAAGGATCGACTTTAATCGTTGTATTAAATGCCTTACGATTACTTGGCTTCAAAAAATAAGTTGTTAAATAAGAATAGTAAAAAAGACAAGAAAATACCCTTTCAAATTTCTTCTCTCTTTGTGTGTAGATGTTTACATTTCAAGAGGCAAATCCATAAAGTACCATTATAAATAAAGACAGACCGATAAAGGTGATGCCAAGGGGTAGGAAAGCAACCGATAAAAAAACCGATAGATTAGCTTCTTTTACAGTTTTTATTATCCGAAGAAGAAAAAGAGAAATTAACGGAACTAGTATAGCAAATAAAAAAAGACATTCATCTAGTTTCAAATACTGCCATACGAAATACCTTCACGAATCAACCAAATAGGACTATCACGACAGAAAAAGAATATACCTACACAATAAACCAAGTAATAGACAAGGATAGTTCACTTTTGGGGAAACTTAAAGACGCATTTTCTACAGATGATTATGAAAAAGATGATTCCATTAGTTCAGATAAAAATCCGCTATATAATTAGCAAGAGGATAGTGCAAATGGAAATATTGTTGTAGTAGTAGAGGGAGAGACAGAAAAAAACACAGACTAGCTAAAATAATACTACAACGCCAGATAGGATGACTGATAATGGGCAGGCGATACAAATCTAATCATCGATAAGACAGATGAAAATCATCATAAAAGGACGTTTCTTTAGTTTATTAAAATTTTTAGAGAGAATAGTGTATCTAACTGTTAGTTAATTCAACAAGTATTACTCTGGAACAGCATTATTTTTTCTCTTATAAAAGTGACGAATAATTATGTGGAATACTATAGAAGTAATCAACTTTTTCCTATAAATAAAACGGTGCGATTAAAAAAACTATGTCAGCTTACAAAAATTTAAACCCCCTCCAAAGAGATGGTTTAAGTCAGTATTTATTCTTCAGGAATTAAGACAACCTTGCCAAGTTTACCTGCTTTTTTAAAGTAAATTTGAGCTTCTCTTGCTTTTTCTAAAGGAAAAGTACGATCAATTACTGGTTTGATTTTCCCTTCAGAAATAGCTTGAAGCATACGTTTAAACTCTTGTCTCGTACCCAATACAGAGCCATAAAGTGTAATATGTTTTAAATACAATGTTCTAAAATCTAACTCTGTTTTCTGACCACCAGCAGATCCAGATATACAGAGTTTCCCTCCTTTTTTCAATACCTGAAGAGAAGTTGAGAACAAAGCATCTCCAACAACATCTAATACGGAATCAATCGGACCACCATTCACTTTAATTATTTCTTCAGCAAGGGTATCTGATTTATAAGATAAGACATGTGTTGCTCCTAGTTCCTTCATTTGTTCTTCCAACCCTAAGTCGCCAACAATCGCAATTACTTTAGCACCAAATACTTTTGAGGCGATTTGTACATTTAAAGATCCAACGCCACCATTTGCACCAGTTACCATTATGGTTTCTCTAGGCTGCGCTTGAATTTGTTCTATCATATGCCATGCAGTCAACCCGCTAACTGTAAACACAGCACTCTTTGTATAGTCAGAAAGGGGCATATCAAAACAGAGATGAGCAGGCCACACTACATATTCCGCATAGCCACCATCATATTCAGAGCCTATAAAAGACATATCTTCTGAAATATGTTCGAATCCGGCTTCTCCACTTGAGGTGAATGGGAAAAGAACAACATCTTTTCCTAGTATACTTTTATCTACAGCCTCACCTAACTTTACTATAGTACCTGCTATATCAGACCCTGGTGTGCGAGGAAATTGAACTCCTTCAGGTCGCCATCCCGATTTTGAACCCTTACCGTAAGCTCCTTCTCTCATCCAAATCTCTGTATTGTTTATTGCACAAGCTTTTACTTTAATCAAGACTTCATTTTCTTTAGGCTCTGGAATAGCTTGTGTAACTAATTCTAACTTATTTACATCACCGTATCCCGTTACTTGTATAGCTTTCATAAATATCCTCACCTTTCTGGGTACCTTAACGGTATGATAAGTTAAGATTTTAAAGTTGTTATTGGTTACAGTCTATCATGTTTTTAGTGAATAGATGTAAAAAGCGGTTTGTATTCAATAGAGAAGTTTTTGCTTTTTCATTCAGCAACAGACTAGTTAGCCGGGACTTTATCTTTATACTTGGTTAAAAGATAAGCTGCGAGCCAAGCGGTAATGGGTATAATGAGAATTGCACCCGTACCGATACAGAATATAGAAACTATTTCTGAACTGAAAACTTTCGAATTAATGACTTCACCAAAAGTATACGCTAAATCTTTAAACCATAATATCAATGCTAAATATCCGCCAATGAATGCAAAAAACAAGGTATTTGTAGTTGTACCTAAAATATCTTTGCCAACATTCATACCAGATTTGAAAAGATCGTAGCGATTTAATAAAGGATTACGTATATATATTTCATTCATCGCGGAAGAAATAGAGATGGCAGTATCTGTGATGGCTCCTATCGCTCCCATGATTATTGTGCAAATAGCAATCGCAACAAAATCTACCCCTACGTATAATGTGAAAGACGTGAGATCTTCTATTTCTTCTATGCCAAATCCTTGTAGCATAGCTCTTTCAACAATTATAAAAATAAGAGCAATTAAAAGAAGTAGCGTGATGAGTGTAGCTACGAAAGCAGTAATAGATTTGAGATTAATACGATTGATATAAAATAGATTGATGCAACTAATAATTATAGAAGCTATTAATGTGATGAAAATAGGATTAAACGTTTGAACAGTCATAAAAAATACAGTGACAAATAAAACACAAAAATTTAAAAATAGTGCCGTAAATGATCGTACTCCTTTTTCACCGCCAATGAGTTTCATTAATATAAATAAAATGATCATCAAAAAAACTAATACGTTCATTTGATTGCTCTCCTTTTATGAATAAAATACGTTGCTGTGTAAATGCTGATTGGAATTGTCAATACAATACCGATACCTCCAACAAGTGCCCTAGTCAGTTCTAAAGATAAATTCATAGATAAAGTATAATTTAATGGAGCACCGTTTTTTAAATAGAGCAAAAGCATAGGGATACTTCCGCTAACATACGCAAAAAATAAAACGTTTGTCATACTCCCCATGATATCTTTTCCTATCGCCATACCAGATACTTTCAAGTCTTTTAGCGGAATTTGCTTGTTTTTATTATAGAGTTCATAAAGAGAAGAAGTGATCGTAATAGCAATATCCATTACCGCTCCTAAAGAACCAATTAGAATACTAGCTAAAAAAACTTTTTGAGGAGACCTTGTTACGAAAGCCATTTCCTCGTAGCGAAGTCCTTTTTCAGCCGTCAATCTCATCACGATATAAGCTATAAGTAGAGCAGAAAAAGTACCCATCAAAGTAGCTAGAATGGCCGCATATGTTTTTTCATTATGCCCACTAACCAACACTAAAGAAGCGATGGTGAAAAAAATAACCAAAACGCTACAAATAAGTAATAAGCTAGCACCTTCTGAATTTGTATAATGACTTAATGCGAGCGACAAAACGAGGACATTAATAATTAAACTGACAATTGAAAATAAACCGCTTTTTTTACCGATAATAAATACAGTCATTATAAATAACCACGCGGCTGTTAACACATAGGTATCGCGTTTTGGATAGTCAATGACCCCAGTTAAATTCCTTCCATCGCTATTTTGAATGGTGATAAATAACTCATCACCTACTTGATATTCATGATCATAAGCCCCAGAAAAAGAGTAAGTGTTTTCTAATAAAATGACTTGCCCTTTTTGCGTGCCATTTTTAATTTCCCCAACTAAATTTTGAAAAAACAAGAAATCTTTACTGTTGGGTGAACCAACAGATTCTTTTTTATCTTTAAGCGTTGCTTTGGTTATTTCGACTATGGGTTGATCATAAAATTGAAAGTTGTTTTGTACAAATACCATGGATATCAGTACGCACAGTAAAATAAAACCAGACAAAATAATCGTTTTTTTTTAGTGTTTATTCTCAAAAAAATACCTCCGTTATACAAATGACGACTGACACAATAATATAGTTAAAAACCCATTGTAACATATTCTTTTTTTACTAGAATGGACTAGTTGGAAAGAAATTTTTGAAAGGTACCCATTTTTATGAATACAATAAGCTAACTACTATCAAATCGGTGTCATAGTTCATAGTAAAGAAGAAATGAGGAAGCATAAATTTTATGAGTTTACAGTCTGAAATCCTAAGAACTTCAATAGTGATAAAAATAGTTCTGAAAAAATACTATCAACGATTGAGGCTAGGTTATAAAGAATAAAACAAAAAAATTCTTTCTATTTCGTAAGCATATTGTGCTTGGATAGGAGTTAATTTATGTTAAAATTTGAGTAAGTAAAGCAAAATCGGAAAGGGCTGAAAAAATGATAAAAACGGTATTATTCGATATGAACGAAACACTGCTAGATTTGAGCGTATTAAAAGAAAAATTTGGGAAACATTTTGAGGATAAATATGTGCTTAATTATTGGTTTGCCAAGTTGCTTCACTCCTCCACTGTCATCGGCGGTATGGATGAATACACTGATTTTGGAAAACTT
>Ga0163216_100360_pt1 | contig 83591 bp, 65 predicted proteins | sample SynspAceP_FD_167610 | JGI IMG/M metagenome (GOLD analysis project Ga0163216, IMG submission 167610) | Saline lake microbial communities from Ace Lake in Antarctica - Synechococcus sp. Ace-P (Illumina Assembly) | ecosystem: Environmental > Aquatic > Non-marine Saline and Alkaline > Saline ... | reverse complement strand
GGTCTCCCCATGTGAGAGTAGCACACCGCCAGGCTCCCATTAAGAAGCAAGCCCGACTCGATGAGTCGGGCTTTTTTCGTTTCTAGGCCAGGAAAGTGGCGAGCGACGAGCAACGAGCTGCGAGCAACAGCAACAGCTATAGCAAAAGATAGGCTAGGTGAACGACACGGCTCTTATACCGCTCCGTATTAAGTTTTTCCCACCTCGAGCCAAGCACGAGAGCACATTTTTATCACGCATAGTGTATAGCTAACAAAATCATTCCAAGCGATAGTGCACGGATCAACGATGTCCTCATAGCCGCTGAAACAGCGATTAGCTAAATGCAGCCGGCGAAGCCAACTCCATACTTGCGCGATTGGGTTTAGCTCAAGTGAATACCGCGGCAATTTGTTGATATTCACATTTTTAAGCCCTTTCGCTAATGAAGCTTGATACCATCGAGTCCCATACATTATTCCCACTGATTATCTACCGAGTAACGATTTTGCTGAAATCTGTTCAAGGTGCTGCGTCATGATACATTTATCAACATGAGGTAATATCAATACCTCTGTTTCGCCGTGGCCGGGCACACAGCACAAACATGTATGCTTGGGATATTCCGAATAATCAAATCGCTGTTGCTTAATGGCTCTAGGTCAACGGCCTTTTACTAACCATAGACCTGTGGTGATATTTTTTTGCCCTATTCTCGCTTCATCCTGAAACCAAAAGTCGACTATATTGAGCACCATATGTCCGAGGCCCAACTTGATGGTTTCAATCTGAATTTTTTTAAAGTCTTCTTGTGCTTTTTCAGATTACTGTGGATGTTTTGCACGACTTGTAATACATTCAAGTACTAATATATGTTAAGGACGACCTATGAATGTGAGTAATTTTTTCCTCTTCGCTGTGTTATTGACTCTGACCGGCTGTGGTGGTGGAGTTGGCGGCAGTACAACTGACCCTGATCCCACTGACAATGTTGATCCGCCACCCGTAAACTCCAGTGATACCTCTGCGCCGACAGCTGAAATACTTTTCCCTTTACCGATATCTAGAACTGATGCCTCGAAGCTGGTTATTCGTGGGATAGCGTCAGATGCAAGCGCAGTCAAGGCGATTCGAGTTAATGGGGTGTCGGCGCAAATCAACACTACTACGGTTAATGCCAGCAATGCTAGTAAGTCGGTGCCCAATCGGACAGCGATGGCAAATGGCGGGGCTTCTGTGACTGCGGCCGCTACAGCGGATTTAGTTGAGTGGGAGGTGGAACTGACGGTACCTGAATACTCGACATTAGAGATTAATGTTGAAACAGAGGATGAATTTGGCAACATCAATAGCGCAGCGGATACGGCATTTATCATTACGCAAAAGGTGCCGACCAATTTCACTATCGATAAGCTTAACCATCGGTTAATTGGCCAGGCCGAGTACAACAAGCTGGTCATCTTTGATTTGTTAACTCAAAACATCAGTACGCTCGAAATGAATGAAATTGATGCGTTTGAGGATTTTGTTTATGTCGAAAGTATTGACGGCTTGATTTACACCGAGCTGAGCGGCAGTCTATTGCAATTGTATTCTGTGGATTTACACACCGGCTTCGCTAATATACTGATCAACCATGACCTTGAGTTTGATACTTCTGTCTGGAGTTTTGCCCAAATCACCAATATTGATTATGCGCAAAGCGGGGATGAGCTCTATCTTTTAATGAGTTATTTTTCGGCGACAGGTTCTGGTAGTAAAAATGTTGTCCTCAAGTACGACTTGGATAGTAATACTATTACTAACGTTGTCGATGAAAAAACAACGACGAATAAAAAAATTGCCACGCCCGATCTTGCGTATACCGATGACGGACTGTTGATATTTAACCGAGGGTTCGGTGGTGGCGATGATGGCTTGTCAGTATTAGCGTTTGATGGCTCAGATTCGACAGCACTTTCCACTGGTCCCCGTTTGTCTTCGTTAAGACTGGATGTCGACCTTGTGGCAGGTAAGGCTTATCAATCAGGTTTTGCCGGTGTTGCGGAGATTGATTTATCTACCGGTATTGTTACGCCGCTTTCCATCGAAGATGCTGAGACTGAGCTGAATATTTCGCAAATTGGTTCGACCGGTATTGATCTGGCCAACCAGCAATTATTAATTGCCGACTCGGATTTGGATATTTTGATTTCCGTCGATCTTCAAACGGGTGAGCGAGATGTATTTATTAGTAATGGTGTAGGTACTGGTCGACTTATGGTTGCGCCAAGAGAATTGGTAGTGGATTCGAATAATAACCGCGCTTATGTTCTTGATGATGGTGGCAACGGACCGGAAAACATTTTGGCTATCGATTTAAATACCGGAGATCGTACATCCATAGCTGATATCAACCACCAGTACAACGTGTCAGTTGACGATATCATCCTTGATTCGCAAGCACAGCAATTATATGTGTTTATCAATAATGAAATTCTGAAAGTTGATATTCAATTGCAAACGGTTGATGTGGTAAGCAGTAATTCGGTCGGTACTGGTCCTGATATCGAATCGATTTCGGGGGGGGTATTGGATGCTGCCAATCACCGGCTGATTGTTACTGATTCTGGTATGAACTCTGTGCTGGCAATTGATTTAACTTCTGGTGAGCGTTCGGTAATATCGACTTCTGTGGGTGGTGGTGTTGGCGGTGGCGTCGATATCAGTGGGCCGACGGATATTGCGGTGGATTTAAGTAGTAATACAGCCTACGTCATCAGCCAATCAGAGGGGGCGCTTTATTCTATCGACCTTGACACTGGGGATCGCGTATTGTTACTTGATTCATGCCTCAACGACTTCGGTATGGAGATGATACCATCTGATTCCGGAAGGATTCAGAATGTAGTGCTGGATTCCATACAACAACAATTATTAGTGACGGGCGAATATGTTTTTCGCTACGACCTTGTTAGTGGTGAGTGCGTAGGCTCTTCTATACGCGGTGTGTTCGATTTAGCGGTTTCAGACAAAGGGCAGGTGTTTGCTACTGATTTTAACAAATTGATGCAGCTGGATATGGAGTCCAGCAGCCAGGTAATTGTCTCGAAGTGATCACAATTTTTTACCAGTAATAAGATGTTATTAGGTTTAACTTATTGAAATAAGTATATTTAATGGTTTTTTCATATTGGTAATATGTTCCAAAGGCGCTTTTTGCGTCTTTTTTATTTTTATGTGTGGTCAATTTTTGGAAATTTAATAATAAAAAAGCCCTTAACTTTTTGAAAGTTAAGGGCTAAATTTGGTGGAGCTGGCGGGACTTGAACCCGCGTCCAAAATACATCAACTGTCGGTACTACATGCTTATTTTGTCATTTATTTAACTATTTTGACCTCCGACAAACAGGATTTCTCATAGCTGGCCTAATACTATTTCGCGGTTCACCCTTAGACAAGGTTCCCTCGCTATTCTGCTGGGATGACCTTCCGAACCTCTACTAGCAGAAAGAGTATGAGTGGAAGGGCTCAGCCGGTTATTAAGCGGCTAGAGCGTAGTTTTCGTCGTTTGCGACTATTTGTTTGCGGCTTTTATAGAGGCAAACCGCTCCTCTGCATGCACCTAAAGCCTCAAGCATCCTGTCGAATCCAAAATCAGCCCCAGAGTGTGTCGGTTGCAAACTACCAACGCCGAATAGTTTAACACAGCCTTTGGGGTTTGTAACAAGCTAAGTTTTAAATCTTTGTTTTAAGGTCGATTTTTTATTTATTTTGGCGTTTTGAATAATATAAATGTTGGTTATTGCAGGGCAAACTTGCATTATTGGCCTTGATCCAGATTACGCTAGACTGCGTTATAGCATGCTTATTAGCAGGAAAAACTATTATGCCACACGATGTATTTAGTCCATTTACCCTACCCAATGGCAATATCCTTAAAAATCGCTTGGTAAAAGCGGCAATGGAAGAGAATCTTGCCAATGAATATCAATTGCCCGATGCTGGTTTGATGCAACTGTATTCAACTTGGGCGCAAGGAGGGGTTGGATTAATTATTACTGGCAATGTGATGGTTGACCATCTTGCTATGACTGGGCCGGGTGGATTAACACTTGAGCAAGATACCGAATTAAAACCCTATATTGAGTTGGCGCAAAAGGCCCAGCAAAATAATTGTAAAGTGTGGATGCAAATCAATCACCCGGGGCGTCAGGTCTATAAACGCATGGGTGGTAAAGTTTTGTCGCCCTCTGATGTGGCATTGAATATGGGTAAACATTCAAGTTTATTCGCCCAACCGAAGTCCATGAATGAAATAGAAATTGCGGATCTGATAACACGCTTTGTAGTCACCGCCGTACGTGCACAAGAAGCGGGTTTTAACGGGGTTGAAGTACATGCCGCTCATGGTTATTTATTAGCACAGTTTTTATCGCCGTTAACCAACAAACGCCAAGATAAGTGGGGCGGCAGCCTAGAAAATCGCGCACGCTTGTTATTAACCATTGTGGATGAAATTCGACTGGCTTGTGGCAAAGACTTTGATGTGGCAGTGAAACTAAATTCAGCAGACTTTCAGCGCGGTGGTTTTGATATAGAAGATGCGGAGCAGGTGGTGCATTGGCTGGCGGAACGCCATATCGATTTGGTGGAATTATCCGGTGGTAGTTACGAGGCGCCTGCGATGCAAGGGCGAACCGCTGATAACCGCACTCTAGCCCGCGAAGCGTATTTTTTAGAATTTGCTACTAAAATTGCAGCCGCTAGCCAAGCGCCGATTATGACCACAGGAGGTATTAGGCGTCTTGAAATTGCTGAGCAAGTAATTGAAAGTGGTGTGGCATTAGTGGGGATGGCCAGCGCACTGGCCTATACACCTGACTTGCCTAATCAATGGCTTAAATATCCAGAGAGGATTGGTTTTATCCCCAGCGTACATTGGCGAGATAAAACCCTTAGTGCTTTAGCTGTTATGGCCCTGATTAAATTGCAATTGCGGCGCTTAAGCCTAGGTAAGTTGCCCAAAAAACAAAGTTGGGCATGGTTTGCCTTATTAAGGGACCAACTGCGTTTAGCTAAGCTGACTAAACGCTATCGAAAATATTACGAGTTTGAAGTTGAATAGCAACACACTATGCTGCTCGCTGTATAGCTAATTTTTTGGGCTTGGGCTTAGAAACGCAAAGACAAGCAGCTTAAGCCACCGTCTAATTTTTGAAATTCTGACATAGCTAGTTCTTTGGTGTCATATCCTAAAGCCTTAATTGCCGCTAATGCTTTGGGAAAGCCCTTAGGCACCAATACACTGCCATTGATCCACACACTATTGGCGGCATAGCTTTCTTGGTGACTAATTTCAATGCGATTAAAGTCACTAAAATCGGGGTGAGAATGTAACTCGCCGAAAGTGAGCAGGTTATTATTTTCCAAATAACTTACGCCGGTTTTAAGGTGTAACAGTGCTGACATTTTGACCATCGAACCAGACAAACCTTGCTTGGCCAATAAGGCGATCATCTGATGTGCGCCCTGATTGTTGGTGCGATTAGAAAGACCAATATAAAAATGCCCGCCGACCATCATGATATCACCGGCATCAACATGCCCCGGCGCGACAATACTATCGGGGTTAGGATAAAACTGACTGACAGCAGGAGCAATAAATTGCACTTCACCTTGACGGCTCGCTGCTCCAGGATGTGTGAGTATTGCGCCTTTAGGGGTAAATAGGGCCACATCTTCTACAAAACAAGCATCTGGATAGGCTTCTAGAGCATCTAAAATGGTGACTTGCAAACCGCACTCTTGTAAGGCAATGACATAGTCTTGGTGTTGCTGACAAGCTAAATCGTGATCAGGTTTACCGAGTCTGGCTGAAGTTAGCCCCTTCACCATAGACTTACTGGGTTTTCGAACAATTGCGTTTTTGAACATTGAACTTCCTGATTTTATTGATAGAGGACCCACGCGCCAATAATGGCTAGCAGTGAAAATAAGCTGGCTAACAGGGCAACAGCAAGTTTAACATAATTGATACAGACACCCTGTTGGTAATCATCAAACTGCAACTTAATACTTGCCAATCCAGTACCTAAGTAGGCAATGAGTACAGCAAAAGTTGAAATAATTAACATCGTTTCAAAGCCTTTCAGTAAAGCACTACTGGCATTAAATAGTAATAATATAATGGCCAAGGTACTTGAAATTAACAAAGCTCTAAGCGGCGTGCCTTGTTGGTTCTGGCGACTAAAAAAGGTAGGGAAAATGTTGTCACGAGCACCAGCTAACATAATGCTACCACACATCATAATCGTCACATTTAGGGCACCGCCAATGGCAAATAGTGCTCCTAAGGTAATGATGAGTGCACCGTAATCTCCCATTAACAATTGTGCCGCATCGCTAAATGGTGAGTTTGATTGTTGCAAATCAGTCAGCGGCAGCAATGACATCACTCCAAACATGGCAACCAGATAAACAATGAGAGCGGTCACTGTGCCTAATATCGATGCGCGTGGTATGTTTTTTTCTGGTTCAATAATATCTTCAGCGGGCACAGTTGCGGATTCAACTCCAATAAAAGCCCACATAATTAATAAACACATGGCAGAAATCATTGACGCTAGCGGACTTCCATCAGGGTTAATGGCGGGAATGTCAGTGACCGTGCCATAAATAGTGCCTAAGCCGCCAATGAGTAGCAAGGGCAGGATTTTAATAATAGTCATGAGCAGTTGCACGGCACCAGCTTCGCGGCTACCACGTAAATTAATTAGGGTAAAAAATACGATACCGGCAATGGCAAGTAGTGCGGTAGGTAAAGGGGTACTATTTAAAGCTGGGATTAAGGCTTGCATATAACCGGCGAATGATAAGGCAATAGCCGCGGCAGCCGCCCATAATGAAATCCAATAACCCCAGCCTACAATGGCGGCTGGGTATTTACCAAAAGCTTCATAGACATAAAAATAGGGGCCACCTAAACCAGGCTTACGTGCAGATAAATAGCTGTAACAAAGCGCCAGACAAAGAGCACCAAAACCAGTGATCAGCCAAGCAATAAAACTAAAGCTACCATAAGGAGCTAAAACAGAGGGTAGGGTATAAATGCCAGAGCCTATCATCATACCCGCAACGAGAGCCCACGAACGCCAAACACCTATTGACTTAGTCATTGTATTTTCACGTCCCTATTTAAAATTAAATCATACCCAAACTAGGTGGAATGTAAATGCTGCAAACTGATAGGGCAGAAACAAAAAAGCCGAGAACAAAGCTCGGCTTATTAACTGGTTTGAAGATTAGGCTTTATGTTTCATCATGCGCTCTTTGTCACGAGCCCAATCGCGATCTTTGATTGCATCACGTTTGTCGTGCTCTTGTTTACCTTTACCTAGATAAATTTCAATCTTTATCCAGTTTTTGCTCCAATACATCGCAGTGGGAATAATGGAGTAACCTTGACGTTCTACTGAGCCAATCAATTTATCGAGCTCGCGGCGCTTAATCAATAATTTACGCTTACGAGTAGGATCACACACCACATGTGTAGAGGCTTGATTCAAAGGTTGTATGGTGGTGCCAAGAACAAAGGCTTCACCTTTTTCAATAGCGACAAAACTCTCGGTAATGTTTATTTTACCAGAGCGGATACTTTTAACTTCCCAGCCTTGTAATTCCATGCCCGCTTCGATTTTGTCTTGCAAGTGGTATTCATGACGCGCCTTTTTATTAAGCGCAATGGTCGGTTTAGTGTTGGTTTTAGGCTTCTTTGTATTCATAGCAAGCATTATAAAGCATGTCGAGGCGCACACAACTAAAATCGTTGAAATTGAACGTGTTAAGCCTAATATATGTTAGCCTAACGCGGTTAAATATTTGGTAAAGATAGTGGAGAATTAATGCCAAACGTGTCTCGCAGTGCCTTAGTTGCTTTTAGTGCTGAATCAATGTTTGATTTAATTAATGATGTAGACAAGTATCCTGAGTTTATTCCTGGTTGCGCAAAAACCGAAGTATTAAGCCAAGACAGCGATAATATGCGCGCTTCCATCTTGATTTCGAAAGGGGGGGTAAAACAGTGGTTTACTACCCATAATACTTTGGTGCGTGGACAGTCTATTCAAATGAATTTAGTTGAAGGCCCCTTTTCTCAATTACGTGGTGGCTGGACCATTACAGCTCTCAGTGTGTCGGCTTGTAAAATTGAATTGAATTTAGACTTTGCTTTTTCGAGTAAACTTGCAGAGTTTGCTTTTGGCCGAGTATTTAATACTATCGCCAGTAATATGGTGGTGGCATTTACTGAACGCGCAAAAGTAATATATAGTTAAAAGAGAGGCAACTCATATGACAGATAAACAGTTTTCAATCGAAGTGGCCTACGCAACGCCTGAAAAACAAGTATTACTTGAAGTGGTGATTGCAAATAATACTACAGTCGAACAAGCTATCATGGCCTCGGGTGTTATCTCTCGTTTTCCAGAAATTGATCTTGATGTACAGAAGGTGGGTATTTGGAATCGCACATGTAAATTGTCAGACCTACCTAAAAAAGGTGATCGAATTGAAATTTACCGGCCGTTAATCGCGGATCCCAAAGAGGCTCGCCGCTTACGGGCAGAAAAAGCTAAGGAAGAAGGTAGAGCTAATAAAATTACTGGTGCTAAATTGTAATTTTACTGGTCATTATTGGTTTAGTTTATTTTTCATTGATTGAGGTGATGTATTAAATTTCCTGAACAACCGGCAAATGAAACTGATCGCTTATGCGCACTATATAAGCTCGATATTCTTGATACGCCACCTGAAGAGCGTTTTGATTATATTACGGCAAAAGCCAAAAAGTATTTTGATGTCAGTTATGTATTAATTAGCATAATAGATAAAGAGCGGCAGTGGTTTAAATCGAATCAGGGCCTCGATGTGAGTGAAACACCACGTGACATCTCATTTTGTGGGCATGCTATTAATTATAGCAAACCTCTATATGTGCCCAATGCCCTTGAAGACGAGCGATTTTTTGATAATCCCTTAGTGACAGGCAAACCCTTTATCCGTTTTTATGCGGGAGCGCCACTTATTATGAATGGCGAATTTGCCATCGGTACTCTATGTATTATTGACGATGTCCCACGAATGTTAACGGATGCAGATCTGCAAATGCTGCAAGAGTTTGCCAATATGGTTGTGACTGAGATTGAATCTGTAAAAGCTTAGTTACTTAACAAGCTTGCAGGTTTAAAAGCGTAAACCCAATGCTTCACATAAAAACTTTTGTAGGGGCTGGGCTCGGCCAAATCGACTGGCTATTCGCTGGCACAGATCATCTTGATATAGTTCTGATTCTTGTAAGTGACATAAGGCAATAAAGTCTTTACGTTTAATTTCATTAATTAAAAGGTGGTTACTATCAAAGCCTCTGGGAGGGCGAATTAAACTGTCTCCCGCCAATTCAAAGTATTCGGTAAAGGGTTGATGTTCAATAGCATCTTGATAAGGTCCTGGTTTTTTTTCTATATATTCACGGATCGCTTTTAACGCCTCAGGATGGGGATGCCAAGTACCTACTCCAATAAATATTTCATCTGGCTCTACATGCAAATAAAAGCTTGGAGCGTGAACATCTTTACCCACTTCATGACGAAACTGAATACCCACATTAGTTTTGAAGGGCAATTTGTCTTTCGAAAACCTCACATCTTTATATACCCGCATTAGCGAGCCACCGACTTTTTTAGCTGATGCCTCATAATGGGGTGAGACCATGCGGATCCAAGGCTCCATCGCTTCAATAAAAGCCAAAGCAGGCGTGCGTACTTTATCTTCATAATCTTGTTTGTGGTCGTTAAACCAGTCACGATTATTATTGGCTTTTAAATCCCGTAAAAATTGCATTAGTGAGGGAGAAAAATGGCTAAACATAAAACTAAATATTACCCACTTCAAGTACGGGAGCCGCGTCAATGCCATCAGCGTCCATCATACTGGCTATGCGTTGCATAGTGCTAACCAACTGACTTTGTTCCCATTCTTTCAGTTGACTAAAACGCTCGATAAAATGATCTTGTAATGGACGTGGCGCTGTTTCCAGAATTGTTTCGCCTTGGGTTGTCAAAAAAACACCCACCCGACGCTTATCTGTTGTACTTCTTATTCGAGTCGTTAATTCGCGTGTTTCGAGACGATCAAGAATGTTAGTCACTGTAGCCGCGCTTAAATTTATACTGTCAGCAATTTCTCTGACCATAATGCCGGGTTTTTTAGCAATATTTTGCATGATCATCAATTGTGGGCCAGTGAGACCAATATCTCGGCTAAGCTGCTTGCTGCGCAAATCAATGGCTCGTATAACACGCCTTAAGGCGACCAATAACTGTTCTTCTTTACTCACGTCTCTCAACCTGGATATACAGAAAATTAATTCAATAAATGTAGAAAATGTTGGTGTTTGTGATAGTGATCAATAATGTCATTGATCACCGCAGCACGAGACCACCCCATAATATCGTAATCTTGGCCACCCTCGCTGAGGTGCACTTCGGCCCGATAGTACGTTTGCTTAACTTGGCTGTCTACTGTTCCATGCTCAGAAGGTAAAAATTCAGGCTGGGTCATAGGACTTAGATAAATAGAATAGATAAAATCCGGTTCATTGCCCATGGAAACAGTCAGTCGTTTAAACGTATCTTGCTCCTCTATCGTGGTTGTAAAAAGCTGCTTTTCAAATTCGTTACTCACTTCAAGAAGAGCGGGTTTTACCACTTTTTGCATAAAGGCATTGACCGCTGCTTTTTCCGGTAAGCTGATGATGTTTTCGAGTCGTTCTTTCCAACCAATATCACTATCAATCACTTGGGCATTGTTGATGCGCAGACTTTCACGTTTGTGCCCCTCAATTCGCAGAGCTTTGAGTAAGCCATAAAGTGAAATAAGTAAAATAATTGCAAAGGGCAGAGCTGAGACAATCGTCATGGTCTGCAATGCCCCTAAACCGCCGACATAGAGCAATGTTGCTGCGACTACGCCAACACCTCCTGCCCAGTATATGCGTTGCCAAACTGGCGTGTCATTTTTGCCGAAGGAACACAACATGTCTACGACCATGGCACCTGAATCACAAGAGGTGACGAAGAAAATAACCACCATGATAATTGAGACAATACTCAGTACGTTAAAAAAAGGAAATTGCTCAAGAAACACAAATAAAGCCACCGACGTATCTTGTTGGACCATATTGGCTAACTCGGTATGCCCCTGATTAAATATTAACTCAAGCGCGGCATTACCAAAAACCGTCATCCATAACAGGGTAAATGCAGAAGGAATGAGCAACACACCCACTACAAATTCTCGTATGGTGCGGCCGTAGGAGATACGTGCGATAAATAAGCCGACAAAGGGAGCCCACGCTAACCACCATCCCCAATAAAAGATAGTCCAACCGCCTATCCAATCGGTTTTTTCATAGGCAAATAAATTGAAGGTATTGCGCACAATGTCAGACAGATAAGCACCGGTATTTTGCACATAGGCTTGTAACAAATAAACAGTTGGACCAGCCACAAGCACAAATATTAATAATGCTACCCCAAGTATCATATTAGCTTCTGATAAACGACGCACCCCTTTGTCTAGGCCGGTAACGACAGAAACGATGGCAATAGCTACCACTCCTGCCATTAGCAGTATTTGTACAGTGGTATTATTGGGTAAACCAAAGACATAATGTAAACCTGAATTTATTTGCGATGCCCCTAAACCTAAAGATGTTGAAACGCCAAATATGGTTGACGTAACAGCAAAAACATCGACGACATCACCGCGCCAACCGTAGATTTTATCACCGATAAGTGGATATAAAGCAGAGCGTAGTGTCAGTGGCAAGTTGTGACGATAGGCAAAATATCCCAAGATTAAGGCCACCACCGCGTATATTGCCCAAGCATGAAAACCCCAGTGAAAAAATGTCATTTTCATGGCTTCGCGCATGGCTTCGATAGTACCTGCATCCGCAGTGGGTGGTGCAAGAAAATGCATTACCGGTTCTGCCACCCCAAAAAACATAAGCCCGATACCCATGCCTGCTGCGAACAACATAGACAGCCATGACAACATTGAAAAGTTAGGTTTGGCATGATCTGGCCCCAGCCTTATTGAACCATATTGGGAAAAACCTAAAAAAATCACAAACATTAAAATGATGGCAACCGTCAGCACATAAAACCAACTGCCATCTGCCACCACGGTGTCTTGTAGTGAATGAAAAAAGCTGTCTGCCGTTTTAGGAAAAAGGACGGTGTAAATGAGTAAAGCTATAATCAAAGCTGACGATGGGAAAAAGACTTTTTTATTCAATTTACTTGGCTGATTACTACCGCTCACTGTGTTTATTTCCTTGCAAAAATTATAGACGGACTGTTGCTTTGTATTACGCACTATTGGCATGTATTAATTCGAATACAAGCTATTATGACAAAGAATGATAGTCAATAAGTTATAAGTGTAATTATTTCAATTCTAATTAATTTTATTGCTTAAATATATTAATAAATTGTTTTAAGTGAATTTATAAGCTTTAAATTAGTTAGAGTTGAAGTATAATGCCGACCAGAATATATAAATGTACCTGTGATTCATTTAATAATAACAATAATTATTCAGCACTATCTAAAATCACATTCTAAGAAAAAGGTAAACACATAATGAGAAAAACTCAGTTGAGTTGTGCCATTGTTGCAGCATTGGCCTGCAATCCCGTCTATGCGCAGGTTAAAACCGCAAAAGCAAAAATTGAAACGATTGAAGTAACCGCAACTAAGCGAACAGCATCGATCCAAGATATCCCTGTTTCAGTTACGGCTTTAAATGGTGATGCTTTAGAAAACCTAGGTGTTGACAATTTCAACGATTATGTCGAATTTTTACCTAATGTTGTATTTCAGGGCACAGGCCCAGGACAAAACGAGATTTATATTCGCGGTGCTGCTACCTCACAAACTAATATTTCAGTTTCATCAGTACAGGCTCTGCAGCCTTCTGTAGCATTTTATTTAGACGAACAGCCTGTTTCAATGCAAGGCCGTAATCTTGATGTTTACGCTGCAGATATGCAACGGGTAGAAGTACTGCCTGGTCCGCAAGGAACACTATTTGGTGCCAGTTCACAATCAGGCACCGTGCGCATGATTTCTAAAAAACCAGATCATAGTGGATTTAGCGGTGGACTTGATATCAATACTGGTTTTACCAAAGGCGGTGAAACCAGTAATTCAGTTGAAGCCTTTATGAACTTCACGCCAACAGATAATCTTGCGCTACGTATCGTGGCATACAACGATAAACAAGGTGGTTGGATTGACAACATTCTAAACAAACCAGGTGAAGGCGGCTATATTGGCAGCCCGGTAGTGATTGACCGTATATCGGGTGGTGTACTAAGCGATCCTAGTAATACACCTATTATTTCACCTAAAAACGGCGCGTTAATAGAAGATGATCAAAACGATGCTGTTTATGCAGGTTTTCGTTTGGGTGCCTCATATATTATTAATGAAGACTGGAGATTACTGGTCCAACATACCCAGCAATCCTTAGAAACTGAAGGTGTGTTTGCCTACGACCCCAATCTTGAAGGTGAAACTTCGGTTAACCGTTTTATACCTGAAGATAACGATGATGAGTTTGGTCTCACCACGTGGACATTATCTGGCCGTTTAGACAAATTAGAAATTGTCTACACGGGTGGTTATCTAGACCGAGAAATTAGTTCAACCATTGATTACACTGGGTACACCAATGGCGGTTTGTTTTCGGCTTATTACGTTTGTAGTTACGGTGGAGATGTTGCCGCTGCGGATGAGGTCTGTTTAGACCCCACTAAATATTACAAAGAGCAAACCGATACTTCACGTATGACTCACGAGTTTAGGGTCAACACCGATGCAGACAAAGCATGGCGTATCACAGCTGGGATTTTCTACGACGAACAAGACCTTGGAACAGTGGGTAAGTTTAATATTGCCAGCACTGAGAAGTTTCCAAATCTAACAACAACATTGAAGGGCTCAGAAGGGATCAACTCTAATGGCGGGCCATTTGAATCAGAAATTAGTTTTGTTAATGATGTGAGCCACACCATCGACCAAATCGCGGTATTTGGCCAGGTAGGATTTGACTTAACTGAAACGCTCACCGCTACGTTTGGTGCACGCTGGTATCAAATTGACGATATTTATAAAGGCTCAACCTCTACAGTGGATGTGAGTCGTCGAATTCGCGCTTTTGGTACATTGGATGCTGACGAATTAATCGCAGTAGGTGAAGATCCAGCGCTTGTTCAAGCCGCGGTTGACAGTGGTCAATTAGAAGTCAGTCTGCTTGATGGTGAGGGTAAATTAACCGTAGATGATGTTATTTATAAAGCATCATTAGACTGGAAAGTGAGTGACGATATACTGTTATTTACAACCTACTCAGAAGGCTTTAGACCGCCGGTTACCAATCGAGTAGGCGGTGGCTTAGCGAGTAATCAAAGCGGCGCGTTTGAAGGTTTTAGAATTCCTGTCTACTCAACTACCGATAGTCTCGATAACGTCGAGTTAGGCATAAAAGGCGACTTTTTAGATGGTATTTTACGGGTTAATGCTACGGCTTATTACTCTGAAATTTCCAACTTACAAACATCACGTTATGACCCGACTAATATCAGCTTTTTAGTCTTTACCGATAATGTTGGTGATGCTGAGATAAAAGGTTTAGATGCCGATATTACTTGGCTAGCATCAGATAATTTGGTTATTAATGCGGCCTTTAGTTTACTCGATACTCAATTAACTCGTGTTAATGATGAACTCATTGGTATTGCCCCCGACGTTGGTGCACAGCTCCCATTCTCTGCTGAGTTTTCGGGTAATATTCGCGCACGTTATTACTTTGAATTAGACAATGGTTACAACGGTTATTTCAATGCATCAGTTAGCTACACGGGTGACCGTTTAGCGGGTATGGCGATGGATGCTTTTGTCACTGAAGACGCTACTAAATTAATCTACGGTACTGGCTCTGGTTTACCTATTCAACAGGAAGCAGCAACGTACGCAGGTACTTCCTTTACAGACTCAAATGGTGATGCTTTCCGAGGTGGACGTTACATCCAAGAGAGTTATGCGATTGCGAATGTATCGGTAGGCATTACTAAAAACGACTGGAAAGCCGAGTTTTATATAGATAACCTCACTGACGAAAGTGCGGTACTTTATATTGATACTCAGCAATTTACCCCCAAAGTTGTTACTAACCGTCCGCGCACTATGGGTGTGCGCTTGTCCTACGACTTCTTTTAATTTAGTCTAAGGTCACAACACAAATGGCAGGCCCTTAGGTCTGCCTTTTTTTTATAAAATAGTATTATTATTGAAAGCATCAGTCAGCCGCATTAGGAGCAAAACCATTGGATAATTCCAGCATTGATAACGTAAAACACGCTTTACAAGCTGGAAATAATGAACTGGCTATCTCGCTCGCTCACCAACAGTTGGCGAGGCAAGTAGAGCCACCTGTTATCGATGAGCTATATTATATGCTGACTGTTGCACAGCGTTTACAGGGGCAATTCACTGAGGCATTAGCATCAGTCCTTACCCTCATTCAACGTCAACCAGACTATGCTCGCGCTTATCAAGAAAAAGCGTATATCCAACTAGCCCAACAGCATAACGATGAAGCTATCTCAGCTTTTTTAAAAGCCACTCGTTTGAATCCAGCCCTATTGTCTAGTTGGAGCAAATTACAGGTCCTCTACCAGCAAATGGGGGAGCAAGCTGCAATTGATTTTTGTACACAGCAAATACACTTTTTACAAGGTTTACCTAAAGAGATCTGCGGAGCACGTGATCTTATGTATGAAGGTAAGTTATTTGTCGCTGACAGCTTATGTAGGCGCTATTTACAAGGCAACAAACATAATGCTGAGGCAATGTTGTTGCTAGCCGAAATTGGCATGCGTTTAAAGGTTTACCACGACGCTGAGTTTTTACTTGAAAGCTGCACCGAGCTATATCCAGATTTCACCCGCGCTCAAACCGAGTATATGCAGCTTTTGGCTAAACTCGGAAAATTTGCCAAAGCCAAAGCTATTGCCGAGGCTTTACTCGCTAAACAAACTGATAACCGGCATTTTTTAGCTGCTAAGGCCAGTGCGATGGTCGGCATAGGTGAAACCCAAGATGCCATAGAGATATATGAGGCTATTCTACAAAAGAACCCAAACTTGGCTAATATTCACCTTATGGCAGGTCATGCTTATAAAGCTGCAGGTCAACTTAACAAAGCCATCACAGCATATCAGCAGGCATATCTGCATCGGCCTGACTTTGGTGACGCCTACTGGAGTTTAGCCAATACCAAAACCTACCGGTTTAACGATAAAGAATTAGCCGATATGCAAGCGCTCAGTAAACATGAAAATGTTGACAGTGAAGACCGGATCCACTGCTTATTTGCACTAGGCAAAGCCTTTGAGGATCGCCAAGAATTCACCCTGTCATTTGACTATTACCAAGCAGGTAACAAATTTAAAAATAGTAAAAGCCGCTATGATAAAGACGCCCTTGATGAACAAATAAGCCAGCAGCAAACGGTGTTTAGTGCTGAATATTTTGCTCAACATACTTCAGTGGGTCACCCAGCTCCGGACCCCATATTTATAGTCGGTTTGCCCCGCTCGGGCTCTACCTTACTGGAACAAATTCTCGCTTCCCACTCGCAAGTAGATGGGACCATGGAATTACACAATATACTGGGTCTAGTTGCGCGTTTAGGCGGCAAAAAAGGCCAATACCCTGGAGTTTTAAAGGATCTTTCAGCAGATTATTTTGTTAAGTTTGGCCAACAGTATCTAGATGAAACTCAATGTTATCGTCACAACGCGCCTTTTTTTATTGATAAAATGCCGAACAATTTTATGCATATTGGTCTGATTAAATTGATTTTGCCCAATGCTAAAATCATTGATGCGCGTCGGGAGCCATTTGCCTGTTGTTTTAGTGGCTATAAACAGTTATTCGCCGAAGGTCAGGAATTCTCCTATGATTTGAATGATATAGGCCATTACTATCAAGCCTATGAAAAGTTAATGTCACACTGGGATAGGGTTTTACCGGGTCAGATTCTGCGTGTACAACACGAGGATTTATTGGATGACCTCGAGGGACAAGTTAGGCGCATCCTTGACTATTGTGGCTTGGAATTCGATGCCAAGTGCTTGACGTTTTACAAGACTAAACGAGTGATTAAAACCCCGAGTTCAGAGCAGGTACGTCAGCCTCTCTATCGCTCGGCAATGGAACAATGGCGAAGCTATCAAGAGCACTTAGGACCCTTGTTTAAAGCGCTAGGTAGAGAGCCTAATACTGATTAGTAAGGCCGGAGTGAATAAGCATCAGCGCATCTTTAGAGTTGATTTTTTTGTCGCAGCCTTCTAACTTTTGTACGCAACTTGGCAATGCTTAGCTTAGTTAATAGCGACTTAGATGGCTATTAAAGCTAAAGCCACAAAAAACTGCAGCTCGTCGCTTAAAAATGCCTGGATATGCAGTATTTTTCAGAAGTAAATATTAATATTTACGGCGTTGCAGTCCGGTTTGGGCCAAAATTTTGGCTGAAATTTCTTCAATAGAAAAATACGTACTATTGAGAAAAGGAATTTTTTCTTTACGATACAAATTTTCAACTTCACGCAATTCCAAGCGACATTGAGCCAAAGAAGCGTAGCGACTGTTCGCCCGCCGCTCTGAACGGATTTGATGCAGCCTCTCAGCCTCGATGGTTAAACCAAATAACTTGCCTTTGAAGTGTTTTAGGGCGGGAGGCATTTTTAAAACATCGCCCATATCGTCTTCGGTAAAAGGATAGTTGGCTGCTTTTATGCCGTATTGTAAGGCCAAGTATAGGCTGGTGGGGGTTTTACCTGAGCGAGATACACCCACTAAAACAATGTCGGCTTCATTGTAGTCTTTTAGATTGGAGCCATCATCATTAGCAAGTGCATAGTTGACGGCTTCGATACGAATATCATAAGTTTTTTCATGAATGCTGTGGGTACGATGTTTTTCCGGTTTTGATGGAACGCCTAATACTTTTTCCAAAGGTGCCACAAATTGATCAAGGAAATTATAATTAATCCCTACTGACTTGGCGATGATTTTGCGTACTTCGACATTGACTATGGTATAAAAGACTAGTGGGCGCTGTTGGTCGTCTTGAAAACTTACAGCTATTTTGTTAATCACTTGTTGCGCGTGCTCAACGGTTTCCACAAAGGGAATTGTGATGTGTTTGAACTCAAGGGTAAATAAAGAAAGGAGTGCGTGGCCAAATACCTCCGCAGTAATCGCTGTTCCATCTGAAATATAATAAGCTGTTCGCAAAACAATTCCTTAATAATGTTGTAATTTAATTACAGAAAAAATTAAATTTTACTTTGGTGCAAGCAACATTCTAAAATCCCCCACGCAAAAAGCTAGCTTGTTGAGAATTATAAATGTTTGGACCAAGGAGAAAGTACTAGCTTACTCTGTAATTGGTCCGGCGAGCACACTAAATAACCTGAAAAATTCACTTTGGAGACTGAAGGAATGCAAGAGCACGTACTGTGGTATCAGCAATTAGGAATGGGCGATGTAGGTGTAGTCGGAGGCAAAAATGCTTCTCTAGGTGAAATGATTTCTAATTTGTCAAATGCAGGAGTGCAAGTTCCCGGTGGTTTTGCAACCACTGCCCATGCGTTTAATTTATTTCTTGAGCAAAGTGGTTTGGAACAACGCATACACACTTTACTCGACACCCTCGATGTGGAAGACATCGGTGCCTTAGGTAAAGCGGGCGAAGCCATTCGAAATTGGATTATAGAAACACCTTTCTTACCAGAACTTGAACAGGCGATTAAATCAGCTTTTGAAACGCTACAAGGCGAAGCGGGAGATGAAGCCTCATTTGCTGTGCGTTCTTCTGCGACTGCTGAAGATATGCCGGATGCTTCATTTGCAGGCCAACAAGAAACTTTTTTAAACGTGAAAGGTTATGACGCAGTCATGATTGCCATTAAACACGTTTTTGCCTCCTTATTTAATGACCGTGCCATTTCTTACCGCGTCCACCAAGGTTACGACCACAAAGGCGTAGCACTTTCTGCTGGTGTGCAACGCATGGTGCGCAGTGATTGTGCATCTTCTGGTGTTATGTTTTCAATTGATACCGAGTCTGGCTTTGAAGACGTAGTCTTTATTACTTCGTCTTATGGTTTGGGTGAAATGGTCGTGCAGGGTGCCGTTAATCCCGACGAATTTTACGTTCACAAACCTACCCTTGAAAAAGGTAAGCCAGCAATCGTTAGACGGACACTCGGCAGCAAATTAATTAAGATGATTTATTCCGATGACCTTAGTCATGGAAAACAAGTTGATATAGTCGATAATGATAAAGCCTTAGGCAAACAGTTTTCCTTAACAGATGACGAAGTCATGGAATTGGCCAAACAAGCCGTGATTATTGAACGTCATTACAAACGTCCCATGGATATCGAATGGGCTAAAGATGGCATAGACGGCAAACTTTACATTGTACAGGCGCGTCCAGAAACAGTTCGAAGCCGAGAAGACATCCAAGTTATTGAACGTTTCCGTTTGCATGGTAAAGCGAATATTGTGTGTGAAGGACGTGCTATCGGCCATAAAATCGGTGCTGGTGTCGCCAAAGTATTAGGCTCTGTCGCTGAAATGGATAAAATTCAGCCTGGCGATGTATTGGTAACTGATATGACGGATCCCGATTGGGAACCTATCATGAAAAAAGCTTCAGCCATTGTCACCAATCGCGGTGGACGAACTTGTCACGCGGCGATTATTGCCCGTGAATTAGGCATCCCGGCAGTTGTGGGTTGTGGTAATGCGACGGATTTGATCAACAATGGCGATAAAATTACCGTATCGTGCTCAGAAGGCGATACCGGTTTTATCTATGGAGATGTGCTGGATTTTGACGTAGTAACCTCACGCATCGATTCGATGCCTGCTATCCCCATGAAAGTGATGATGAACGTGGGTAATCCTGATCGTGCTTTTGATTTTGCGCGTTTACCCCATGAAGGTGTTGGTTTGGCCCGTTTAGAATTCATCATCAATCGTATGATTGGTGTGCATCCGAAGGCTTTACTTAACTTTGAGCAACAACCCGCTGATGTGAAAGCTGAAATTACTGACATGATGGCCGGCTACGCCTCGCCTGTTGAATATTATATTCAAAAATTAGTTGAGGGGATTTCAACGATTGCCGCGGCTTTCTCGCCGAAAAAAGTCATTGTGCGTATGTCTGATTTTAAATCGAACGAATATTTTAATTTAGTGGGTGGTTTTCAATATGAGCCCCACGAAGAAAATCCGATGTTAGGTTTCCGTGGTGCGAGTCGTTACATCTCCGAAGATTTTCGCCCTTGTTTTGCGCTTGAGTGTGAAGCGATAAAACGGGTACGAAACGAGATGGATTTGACCAACGTTGAAATCATGATCCCCTTTGTTCGTACTTTGGAAGAAGGTAAAAAAGTCATTGAACTACTTGCTGAAGAAGGTTTAGTGCAAGGTGAAAATGGCTTACGTGTGATCATGATGTGTGAATTGCCCTCTAATGCATTATTGGCGGACCAGTTCCTAGATATTTTTGATGGTTTCTCCATCGGTTCGAATGACTTAACTCAGTTGACCTTGGGCCTAGACCGGGACTCTGGTTTGATCGCTCATTTGTTTGATGAGCGCGATCCAGCCGTTAAAGCTTTGTTAGCCATGGCTATTCAAGCGGCTAAAAAGCGCGGGAAATATGTAGGAATTTGTGGGCAAGGTCCTTCAGATCACGAAGATTTAGCCGCTTGGTTAGTTGAACAAGGTATCGATAGTGTGTCTTTGAACCCTGATACTGTAGTTGAAACATGGCTGTATTTGGGCGAAAAATTTAAGCAATAAAACCTACAGCAACTTACAAAAATGGCTGCAATTGCAGCCATTTTTATTAAAGATAATTTTTGCTAGTTGGATATTAATTTTTAAACTTTTTATTGAGTAAAAGTGAATCCAATTTACGTGCTGATTTTGTCATAGCATTTTGGCACCATCGCAAGCAATTACGCGCCTTAGGAATATCATAACTGAGCATCATCAAACCAATTATCAAGACAAACATTGAGCCAGGTATTATAAAAAATATTAAGCCAAAGGCTGCGAATACGCCGCCAATTGCAATTCTTATGTGCTTTTTCATCAATGCTCCATGATCACTCTGATACAATTGACAGTATAACAAAGGTACAAAATAACAGACCTTATAAGTGTTACAAGCTATGTGATTGCTTCGCGCTCTTTATAAAAACCTCTAATTAATTCCGATGTAATCTAGAGGTAAGGCCGCGAGATTAGGTATACTCTTCAATATGATAAAAGTGGTAAATCAAAATATAATGACGAATAACTTGCCTTTTCTTGACCCACAAGAAACCATCGAAAGTGACTACAGTGCATTTTTAGCCGCCTTAAAACAGACGTCTTTTAGTGGTGATATTAATCTGAGCTACGGTAGTCGTTTAGCTGTATCTACTGACAACTCTATTTATCAACAATTACCTCAAGCGGTATTATTACCTAAATCAGTTGAGGATTTATCACTCGTTGGGCAGACCGCCGCACAGTTCCCCGCAGTCAGATTCTCAGCTCGAGGTGGCGGTACTGGCACCAATGGCCAATCTCTAACGCCTGGTCTGATTGTAGACTTGTCCCGTTATATGAATAAAGTACTGGAAGTCAACGCTGATGAGCAATGGGTGAGGGTGCAAGCGGGTGTGGTAAAAGACCAGCTTAACGATATATTACGGCCCCTGGGTTACTTTTTTGCACCTGATTTATCCACCAGTAACCGTGCCACCATTGGTGGCATGATCAATACCGACGCATCTGGTCAAGGCTCTTTGGTCTATGGTAAAACCAGTGATCACGTACTTGGACTGACATCTGTTTTAGTGGATGGCACTATCCTCACTACCCAACCGATGTCAATGGACGAAGCAAAATCCTTAGCTCAGCAACCCTCAGTATTAGGCAAAATAGCAGCGCAGTTGTTAGCAACGTGTATCGGGAAACGTGAACAAATTTTGGCTAAATTTCCGCGTATGAATCGGTTTTTAACCGGCTATGATTTAGAGCATGCCTTAAACGATGAGATGACTCAGTTAGACATAAGCCGAGTGATTACTGGTTCAGAGGGCTCATTAGTTTTTGTCGCTGAAGCCAAATTGAATATAACGCCTATCGCCAAGCACAAAGCCTTGGTGAATATCAAATATGATTCCTTTGAATCAGCCCTGAGACATGCGCCGAGCATGGTGGCAGCAAAAGCAACGTCAGTAGAAACAGTCGACAGTAATATACTTAACCTAGCTAAACAAGACATCATTTGGCATTCCGTTAAAGACTTAATCACTGATGTACCCCATAAAGACATACTTGGTTTGAACATTGTGGAGTACAACAGTAATGACCAAGCTGACATTGAGTCAAAAATTGATGAGCTTAGTGCCAGATTGGATCAGGACATTAAGTTGAGTCAATCAGGTGTGATTGGATATCAATTGACTTACGATAGCGCTGAGATCAATAAAATTTATGGCATGCGCAAGAAGTCAGTTGGCCTGCTTGGAAAAACTAAGGGTGAAAAAAAACCCTTAGCCTTTGTTGAAGATACTGGTGTGCCGCCAGAAAATTTAGCGGATTTTATTATGGAATTCCGTGCACTGCTTGATGCGAGAGGATTGCGTTATGGCATGTTTGGCCATGTTGATGCAGGTGTATTGCATGTTCGACCTGCATTAGACATGTGCGATCCACAACAAGAAGCCATGATCCCTGAAATTTCAGATGCGGTTGTAGCCTTAGTGGCTAAATATGGTGGTTTAATGTGGGGAGAACATGGTAAGGGCTATCGCAGTGAATATTCGCCCACATTTTTTGGTGATGAGTTATATGCTGAGTTGTGTAAGATAAAATCGGCTTTTGACCCGCTAAATAAAATGAATCCTGGCAAAATATGCACTCCCTTTGAGTCAGATGAAAGCTTAGTTAAAGTCTCTGCTGCAAAACGTGGTGGCTTTGATAGACAAATTCCTGTTGCCGTGCGCAACGCTTACGAACCCGCAATGAGCTGTAATGGTAATGGGCTTTGTTTTAATTATGATGTTGCATCACCAATGTGTCCCTCATTCAAAATTACTGGTGATAGACGCCATAGCCCCAAAGGTCGGGCTGGCATTATTCGCGAGTGGTTGCGCTTATTAGCTAAACAAGATATTGACGTGGTCAGTTTAGAAAAATCTGGCAAGTCAGCAGCTTGGTTTACAAAACTGTCGAATAGTTTTTCAAAGCAACAAGAATCAGATTTTTCCCACGAAGTATTAGAGGTGATGGATGGGTGTTTAGCTTGTAAAGCCTGTTCAAACCAGTGCCCAGTGAGTGTGGATGTTCCTGGATTTAGAGCGCGTTTTTTAAATCTGTATTACCGCCGATATAGTCGACCCTTGAAAGATTATTTGGTAGGCAATATTGAATCAATGGCACCGTTGATGGCCAAGATTCCCAAGGTAGTTAATTTCTTTTTACGCCAAAATTGGGTTAATACTTCAATCCGAAAATCGGTGGGATATGTTGATACCCCGCATTTGTCGGTACCAACCTTGCAGCAAAGACTACCCGAAGCAATTCAACAGTTTGATTTAAAGGAATTGCAAAATCTGACTAAAGAGCAAGGGCTAAAAAAAGTGTGTATCGTGCAAGACCCTTTCACCAGTTATTACGAAGCGGGTGTGGTTGAAGCCTTAGCACAGCTGATTATTAAATTGGGTTATGAACCAGTGTTGCTGCCCTTTATGCCTAATGGTAAACCTCAGCATGTTAAAGGCTTTTTGGACAAGTTCGCTGCTACGGCCAACACCGCTGCAGAGTTATTAAACGAAATACAAGCCTTAGCCATACCTCTAGTGGGCATAGACCCCTCAATGGTACTTTGTTATAGAGATGAATATAGTAAGACCTTAGGAGAGGACAGGGGAGACTTTAATGTCCTGTTAGTACATGAATGGTTATTGAAACTTGATTTGCCAACAAAAGTGACTACTTCACAACAACATTATGCGTTATTTGGCCATTGTAGTGAAAAAACAGCATTGCCGGCCAGTGAAAGCCAATGGCAAAGTGTATTCGCTAAATTTGGTCTTACCCTTACACCTGTTGCAGTTGGCTGTTGTGGAATGGCCGGAACTTTTGGACATGAAGAAAGTCACTTGAGCCAATCTAAAGGGCTTTTTGAGTTAAGTTGGCGTGAACAGATTGCCCAGTATACCCCTGAGCAAATTGTGGCAACGGGCTATTCGTGCCGTAGCCAAGTGTCTAGGATGACAGAGTTCAAACCTAAACACCCATTACAAGTGTTGTTAGCTACTTTTTAGTAGGGGAAAATGGGCGGATTGTATTAACGTTAAATTCGCCCTTTTATTCAGGTAACCAAAATCCTGAATTTACTAGCTTAGTCAGCAGTGGTGTAAAAAATAAACCATTTTCGGGGAGTTGTTGTAATTCTATACTGAAAGCTGGGGAATTTAGAAAGTGTGTAACAAATTCACGGTATTTAAGCTCAACAGTATAGGTTTGGCTGTCAATATAAAAGGTAAAGTCAGTATTGTCACTGGCTTGGTTTTCTATAAAAATTGCTTTAATACCAGGTTCACGAGAAAAATAAATGCCCTCAGCGAGTAAGTCGTTTATTTCCTCTTCACTATAACTTTCACCTTCACCGACTTCCATGTGACTTGAACGATTAGTTTCACTCAAATATTTCCCCAACCATTGTTCAAAGTGGGTGGAGGCTATCGTGGATGATAGCAGGTGTTTAAAGTGATTTAATTCTTGTTGTTTTATTTCCCCGGGATAAACTCGCGGTGCAATTGATTTATCTTTATATCGCTGACTAAAAAGGTTGTGCTCTAAGGCATAGTCAGCAAAGGAAGTCAGCATTTCTTGCTCCGAGGGCGCTCTAAAACCTACTGAATAATTCATACAATCTTCCAGCGCAATGCCATTGTGCGGATGATGGGGCGGAATATAGATAATATCTCCGGCAGTGAGAATTTCATCAATTAGGGGCGTAAACGGACTAATTTGTTTTAGCTCAGGATGGGGTAGATATTCACTATGTTTACCCGGCAATCCCACTTGCCAGCGTCTTGAGCCTTTGCCCTGAATTATAAATACGTCGTATTGATCAATATGTGGACCAACGCCAGCATCAGCATTGGAAAAGCTCACCATCAAGTCAGTCATGCGCCAAGAGGGAATAAATGAAAAAGCGCGCATCAACTCATCTGCTTGCGGGATGTATTGGTCAACCTTTTGTACTAATAAACTCCAGGCTCCCACACACTGTTGGTTTATGTCGTTAAATGGGCCATGGCTAACTTGCCAGCTCTGTTTGTCGCGACTAATAATGCGTGAATCAATGCTGTCTTCAAGGGCTAAACCAGCTAGTTCATGCTCGTCTAGTGGATCGGTAAAATGTTGCAAACCTTGTTTAATTAATAAAGGTTTTTTTTGCCAATAGTCGCGAAGAAAAACATCCAGATCGAAATTTTGTAATGAGTACATAGGGCGCTTTGTGCATAAGTGTTTTATGCAGTTTATCACTTACGACCAATTAACCAATAGGTAGTGACTTGACCAACACCTTTAACTTCAATTTTTCCGCGCTCGACAAAGTTAAATAGGTTTTTGCTTAAGTTAAACGTCGCTTGAGTCGTTTGAATTCTATGTCCTTGACCATGACTTTCCATTCTAGAGGCAAGATTGACGGCTTCCCCCCACATATCATAACTAAATTTATTTTTTCCAATTACACCAGCAACCACCTCACCACAACCAATGCCAATTCTAAGGCCGGTTTGCAATTTGTGTTGTTGACTGAATTGTTCGAATTTTTCTTGCATATCTAAGGCACATTCACAGCATAGTATGGCGTGCTTTACATTGGCATTGGGCAAACCACAGGCCGCCATATAACTATCACCACTGGTTTTAATTTTTTCTAAACCATAACGTTGTGCCAATACATCAAAATGGCAAAACAACTCGTCTAGTAAGCACACTAACTGGCGCGGAGTCAGATTTTTACACAGGGGCGTAAAATTCTGAATATCAGCAAATAAGATGCTCGCTTGAGCAAAATAATCTGCAATTAAGCTATTAGATTCTTTTAAACGTTGTGCAATGCTATGGGGCAGAATATTGAGTAAGAGCTGTTCAGAGCGCTGTTTTTCAAAAGCTAATTTGTGCCAACTACGGTAGATGTTTTTTTGAATATGATAGCTGCAAAGTAAACAAGCTAATGCCAATAGACAGGCACTTGAAAACTTAAAAACTTGTTGAGCACTGTTAAAATCTAAGCTCGAATTAAATTGGTAGTAGCTCTCGCTGAGGATAAAAAGGACAATAAAAACAAGACAACTGGTCCATTTAGCGACATGTTCTTTGGCGCTAAAAAAGAAGGGACAACAGACCACCGCCAATAAATAAAAGAAATGAATATAGAGATTGATTTGCCATAAAATACTGGTCCATAGCAAATTGCCAATATAGACCCCAATGAGTAAAAATTTGGCGGGTAAAAAGGCCGCATGCTGATTAAGTAAAGGGACTAAACAAAGTAATGCGCTGGTAGTAAAAACGATTATTAATTGGTAAGCACCAAAATCACGCCAAAACCAAATGGCGCCGGGGATTTGGCAGAAAGAAACAAAAATAACTAAAAATGCGATAATGTTGGTGAGGCGAACTGGCGTGAAGTTTTCTTCTGGGTAACGGGCGATGCCTGCCCAAACCCAAAGTCTCAGAAACTGTTTAAACATTTTTAAATCCCTTTAAAAACTAATAAACCCGTCTAAGTGTAGTCGGGTTTATTGTTATTGGGATATAAAATTTCGCTTATTTTACATTAACTGACTGATTACAGCGCGTCTAGTTGCTCTACAAATTCAACGGCTCTACCAATATAGTTGGCTGGACTTAAGCTTTTTAATTGAGTTTTGACTGCCTCAGGCAAATCCAAAGAGTCAATAAAGTCAGCCATAATCTGCTGGTTAACTTTTTTGCCTCGGGTAAGCTCTTTAAGCTTCTCATAGGGTTTTTCAATGCCATGACGGCGCATAACGGTTTGCACTGGTTCGGCGAGTAATTCCCAATTATTGTCTAATTCATCTAGCAGGCTTTGTTGGTTTACTTGTAGTTTACTAATCCCTTTTAAGGCTGCTTGGTAAGCAATCAAAGAATAAGCAACACCCACACCTAAATTACGCAGTACGGTTGAGTCGGTTAAATCTCGTTGCCAACGTGATACCGGTAATTTAGCTGCTAGATGAGCAAACATCGCATTGGCTAAACCTAAGTTACCTTCTGAGTTTTCAAAATCGATGGGGTTAACTTTGTGTGGCATGGTGGAAGAACCAATTTCACCCGCTACTGTTCGCTGTTTAAAATGACCTAGGGCGATGTAGCCCCAAACGTCACGATCAAAGTCCAACAAAATAGTATTAAAACGGGCAATGGCATCAAATAATTCTGCGATATAGTCGTGTGGCTCAATCTGAGTGGTAAATGCGTTCCATTTAATGCCTAAACTCTCAACAAATGAGCCAGCAAATTGGTGCCAGTCAAATTCAGGGTAGGCTACCATATGGGCGTTATAGTTACCCACTGCGCCATTAATTTTCCCTAAGATATCTACGTTTGCAATCTGTGCTCGTTGACGCTGCAGACGAATCATTACGTTTGCCATCTCTTTACCCATAGTCGTAGGCGTGGCAGGTTGTCCATGAGTTCTGGCCATCATCGCCACAGACTTTAATTCAATGGCTAAACGTTTTAATTCGCTAATTAATTTATTGCAGTAGGGCAAGATAACGTCATTGCGTGCTTCTGAGAGCATGAGGGCATGAGATAAATTATTGATGTCTTCTGAGGTGCAAGCGAAGTGAATAAATTCATTAACAGCATGCAGTTCCGGCTGATTGGCAACTTTCTCTTTTAAAAAGTATTCAACGGCTTTGACATCGTGATTGGTAGTGCGCTCAATGTCTTTAATCCGCTGCGCATCATCTATAGTGAAATTATTCGCGATGTTATCGAGAAAATCATTGGCCGCTTGACTAAAAGCGGGGACTTCTAAAATAGCGGGTGCACCGGCAAGCTGTTGTAACCAACGAACTTCCACAATAACGCGATATTTTAATAAACCAAACTCACTAAAAATTGTTCTCAATTCAGCGGATTTATCGCCATATCGTCCATCTATTGGCGATATTGCTGATAATGCGGTTAAGTTCATTTTGACTCCTAGTTTACCGTGGTAGATTGGTTTAATGCTGATTTGGCATCGCGCAATATGCTCTGCCGACTGAATAGAATTTGTCGTCTTTTACCACCAAGTTGACGCCACAACACTGCTGCGCGTAAACCTGCTAGTAGACACGCCCTGACTTTATGTTGGTTGTCGCTGCGCTTCAATAGGGCTGGGCTACCAGCGATTTGGATTTTACGCCCAATAGGGCTGATGACATCACTGTAGATGGCGGCTAAATTACTCATCATTTGACTGTCAAATAAGTCCATGTGCAACTGCTGACGTTGGATTTGACCGATACGCTCAGACAGGTTGTTCATAGCTTTGCCATTAGCGCTCACTTTACGTTCCAGCGTTAATAAATTAGCCACATAGCGGGTTATTTCCACATCTTTGGCCTTATCATCATTGCCAAGCTGATTAATTAATGTTGAAAAACCTAAGTACAATTCATCCAGTGAGCCAAATACATCGATGGTATTGGCCGCGTCGGTAATAACAATGCTGTTAATGCTGGCGCTGAACGCTTTTTGATTAAGTTCGCCAGTTCTGGCGACTTGTTTTACCAGCGCTGCCGCTTGACACACTCCCGCCAAAGCAAGGTTACGTATATGATACTGCTGAGTTTCAATGCTCATGTTAACGAATATAACTCTCTATAATGCCACCGCCTAAACACAGCTTATCTGCATAAAAAACGGCTGACTGACCTGGGGTAACGGCTTTTTGAGGCTCATCAAATAGTACTTTGACTGAACCATCGGCGAGCGGCGTAATGACACATGGAATATCGGTTTGGCGATAGCGAGTTTTTACCACACAACGCAGTGCCGCAGATGGGCCTTTTCTATCTACCCAATGTAATTGATTGGCTATGAGTCCTTTTGAAAAAAGGCGAGGGTGATTGGCGCCTTGGCCCACAATCAATACATTGCGTGCTACGTCTTTATCTACCACATACCAAGGGTCTTCAGAAAAATCTTTTAAACCACCAATAAGTAAACCTTTGCGCTGACCTAAGGTGTGGTACATCAAACCGTCATGGCGGCCGATTATTTGTCCTTCAGCGCTTTCAATATCGCCCGGTTGAGAGGGTAAATACTGTCCTAAGAAATCCTTAAATTTACGCTCACCAATAAAACAAATACCGGTACTGTCTTTTTTATTATGAGTCACTAATCCTTGTTCAAGGGCTATTTTTCTGACTTCGGGTTTTTCAATGTGGCCAATAGGAAAAAGTGTTTGTGCTAAATGCTCATGAGACAAAGTATACAAAAAGTAGCTTTGATCTTTATTGCCATCCAAACCCCTTAACATCTGCCACTGACCTGAATCGTTAGAGCGCTGCACGTAGTGGCCGGTCGCAATATAATCGGCGCCTAATTCCTCTGCGGCAAATTCTAAAAAAGCTTTAAATTTGATTTCTTTGTTGCATATTATGTCTGGATTAGGCGTGCGTCCTGAACGATATTCATCAAGAAAATATTCAAACACATTGTCCCAATATTCTGCTGCAAAATTAATCGTATGCAGGTGAATGCCCAGTTTATCGGCCACGGACTGCGCGTCTTTGAGATCCTCTGCCGCCGCACAGTACTCAGAATTATCATCTTCTTCCCAATTCTTCATAAACAGGCCTTCAACTTGATAGCCCTGTTGTTTTAGCAAAAAGGCAGAAACAGAAGAATCCACTCCCCCAGACATCCCTACGATGACTTTAATGCGGCTGTTATCTGGTTTTGTTGAGTCGGACTCTAATGAGCTCTGACCTGAAAAGTTGGCAGTATCTGTGACCATAAACAATAATTTAGATGTCGTAAAAAACGGACGCGAAGTCTAGCAAAAAGTCCTGCTTAAATCATCTCGATAATCACCAGTCATTAGTGCTAAAAAATTTTAAATGTAACGAAATGCATAATCTATCGACTTTAGTGGTAATTATATTTGACGATATTGACCCACTGGAATGTCATCGATGGTCCAGTTGCCAATTCGATAGCGCACCAGACGTAAAGTCGGATAGCCTACATGGGCTGTCATTCGTCGTACTTGACGATTACGTCCTTCGGTTATGGTTATAGATAGCCAGGAAGTGGGAATAGATTGCCTGAATCTGACTGGCGGATCGCGCGGCCAAATCTGAGGTTCTGTGATTGCAATAACCTTGGCCGGCGCCGTTAAACCATCAACTAATTCAACACCCTCACACAGGGCTTTAATGGCGTCATTATCCACAGTGCCTTCAACTTGTGCCCAATAAGTTTTAGCGGTTTTAGCTGAGGGGGATGCAAGTTGGTGTTGTAGCTTGCCATCATTCGTTAATACCAATAAACCTTCACTATCTCTATCGAGCCGCCCCGCTGCATAAATATTTTCAAGAGGAATATAGTCTTTTAAGGTTTGGCGCCCCTCTTGATCAGTAAATTGGCTTAGTACATTAAAAGGTTTGTTGAATAACACGATGTGTTGGGCTTCAACTGGTTTTTTACCACGCAGTGGTGTTGCCCTTTTCGAATTTCTGACTTTATTTTTTGAGTTATGTTGATTCAATGACATATTTATAAGTGTGCTTTATTCGATATAATAAAGAGGGTTTAGTTTGTTTTAAGTTCGCTTAGCTAAATATAATATGCAAGCAAAACTTGTACTTAACTTGTAAGCGCAGTTATTATTTGCATATTGTTTAAGCTGGTTATTCATTTCTCAACTTACAACAAGAGCAAAAAGGTTTTTATGGAATGACAAAGCATAACCTTACATGCTTTAGATGTGCCTAATTATACATGGTGGTGCTCTGCCAATAACAAGAGGTTTAAAATGACGACTTCCAAGTCAAAAATTATCTACACAAAAACTGATGAGGCTCCTGCCTTAGCAACATATTCACTTCTTCCTATTATCCGCAGTTTTGCGTCGACTGCCGGAATTGAAATTGAATTGAGTGATATTTCTCTGGCCGCTCGGATCTTAGCCACTTTTGCAGATTATTTACCCGAAGAGCAGCGTGTGCCTGATGCCTTGGTTGTGTTGGGTGCGCTGACTCAAGATCCTGATACCAATATCATTAAATTACCCAATGTCAGTGCCTCAATTCCTCAATTAAAAGCGGCGATTAAAGAGTTGCAAGGGAATGGTTTTGCCTTACCAGAGTACCCGGAAGAGGCAACAACGGATGAGCAAAAAGAAATATACGCTAAATACAGTAAAATATTGGGTAGTGCAGTAAACCCAATTTTGCGTGAAGGTAACTCAGACCGCAGAGCGCCTGTGGCGGTTAAAAATTATGCTAAAGCCAATCCGCATTCAATGGGGGCTTGGAGTCAAGCGTCACAAACTCATGTAGCGCATATGCGCAGTGGCGATTTTTACTCAGCTGAGAAATCAGTTACTGTGGCAAAAGCAGGACATGTCAGAATTGAATTTACTGATGATGCAGGCAAGATAACCATTTTAAAACCGAAAGTAGACTTACTGGCTGGTGAAGTTATCGATGGCATGTTTATGAGCAAAAAAGCCCTGTGTAAATTCTTCGAAGAGCAAATTGAAGACGCTAAACAAACGGGCATTTTGTTCTCTTTACACGTCAAAGCGACCATGATGAAAGTCTCTCACCCCATTGTATTTGGTCACTGTGTAAAAGTATTTTACAAAGACTTGTTTGAAAAGCATGCGGCTTTATTTGAAGAGCTAGGCGTAAACCCTAACAATGGTTTGGGTAGTGTTTATGATAAAATATCCAGTTTACCTGAGTCACAACGCTCTGATATTCAAAAAGATATTAACGCTTGTTACGCCGACCGTCCTCCTATCGCGATGGTTAACTCTGACAAAGGTATTTCTAATTTACACGTGCCTAGTGATGTCATTGTTGACGCGTCAATGCCAGCGATGATCCGTAGTTCAGGTCAAATGTGGGGACCAGACGGTAAACCCCATGACACTAAAGCGGTTATTCCTGAAAGTACTTATGCCACTATTTACCAAGAAGTGATTAACTTCTGTAAAACCCATGGTGCATTTGATCCTACCACAATGGGCACTGTGCCCAATGTTGGATTGATGGCGCAGAAGGCTGAAGAATACGGATCTCACGATAAAACCTTTGAAATTAAAGGTAATGGTAAGGTTCAAATTATCGATCAAGACGAAACAGTATTGATTGAGCATGCTGTAGAAGATGGTGATATCTGGCGTATGTGCCAGGCGAAAGATTTGCCCATTCGTGATTGGGTTAAATTAGCCGTCACTCGTGCTCGTCAGTCTGGTATGCCAGCTATTTTCTGGTTAGACGAAGAACGTGCTCATGATATTCAGTTGATTGCTAAAGTAACTGAATACTTGCAAGAACATGATACTGATGGTCTCGATATTTCTATCATGGCGCCAGTGAGGGCGATCCGTTACACCATGGAACGAGCAATTCGAGGTCTCGATACAATCTCTGTTACCGGCAACGTATTACGTGATTACCTGACTGATTTATTCCCAATCATTGAGTTAGGCACCAGTGCAAAAATGTTATCTATCGTGCCATTGATGGCTGGTGGCGGCTTGTTTGAAACAGGTGCAGGTGGTTCAGCGCCAAAACACGTTCAGCAGTTTATAGAAGAAGGGCATTTGCGTTGGGATTCATTAGGTGAATTTTTAGCACTGGCCGTTTCTTTGGAAGACTTAGGAATTAAAACTAAGAATACCAAAGCTAAATTATTAGCTTCAACACTTGATAAAGCGACTGAAAAATTATTGACCAACAATAAATCACCCTTGCGTAAAGCAGGTGAGTTAGACAATAGAGGCAGTCATTTTTATCTTGCTATGTATTGGGCAGAAGCCTTATCGAAACAAAGTGAAGATGCCGAACTGGCAAAGACCTTTACATCGGTATTTGCCACATTGAGCGCTAATGAAGCAAAAATAATGGAAGAGATTGACGCCACTCAGGGTAAACCCGTTGATATCGGCGGATATTATTATCCAGATGACAAGCTAGCAAATAAGGCATTGTTTCCTAGTTCGACATTTAAAGCTGCTTTAGCTTTTAATTAGAATATATTGATATAACAGAAAAAAAGCAGACTTTTCAGTCTGCTTTTTTATGAAGATTTTTACATTAGCGGTCAGGTTCACCATTGAAGTCTATGTTTTCAGCGTGCAAGCCCTTTGGACCTTGTTGCACATCATATTTGACTTCTTGCCCTGCTTTGAGAGAGCGGTAACCCTCCATTTGGATAGTAGAGTAGTGTGCAAAAATATCTTCTCCACCATCATCAGGAACAATAAAGCCGAACCCTTTTGCATTATTGAACCATTTTACTTTTCCGATTGCCATACTTCTGCTTCCTTTTAATCCCTTGAACAAATCACACTTTGACCCCACACTAGGTGTCTGAGGCAAGACGAAATTACTACTCAATATGATCGTCATAGAAAATGTAGGTTTTTTAACCTGTTTTTGTCAAGCCAAATTTGGTTTTTACTTGGTTTGTAAAGAAACTTTAATCAACTTGGTCCTAATTTTAAGCAAATAAGTAATTAATCAGAGATATGAGTAAAGACACGACAATAAATATTGAGCATGAAAAACTGTTGGACGCCCAGAAGCAGAAAGCAGTTCCACCACCCATGTACAAAGTTTTGCTCAATAATGATGATTACACCCCGATGGATTTTGTGATCGAGGTGCTAATGCGCTTTTTTAATCTGGATGGAGAAAAAGCCAATCAAATAATGTTGACTGTGCACTATCGCGGCCGCGCAGTTTGTGGCATATATACTGCAGAGATCGCAGAAACTAAAGTCATGCAAGTGACGCGTTATGCAAAGCAACATCAACACCCACTAATGTGTACGATGGAACAAGCGTAAGTTATTAGCCGAAGTTTTTGGTCAGTAGTCAGAGGGCATTTTATGTTAAATAAAGATTTAGAGCAGACGCTAAATGAAGCGTTCATTTTTGCTAGAGAACATCGTCATGAGTTTATGACGGTAGAACATTTGTTACTTGCCCTACTTGATAACAGTGCAGCCAAGGAGGCTTTAAAGGCCTGTGGCGCCAACATTGACTTAATCAAAAAAGAATTAACTGATTTTGTCAAAGACACAACGCCACTGTTGCTCGATGAACAGGGTAGAGAAAGAGAAACCCAACCCACCTTGGGCTTTCAGCGAGTATTACAACGTGCCGTCTTTCATGTGCAATCATCAGGTAAGGATGAAGTAACCGGCGCTAACGTATTAGTGGCCATTTTTAGTGAGCAAGAGTCACAAGCCGTGTACATCCTGAAGAAGTCAGATGTGACTCGTTTGGATGTGGTTAACTTTATCTCTCATGGCGTATCCAAAATTGATGATGAATCAAGCGCCCATGCTGAAAGTCCCGAAGAGACCGCCGAACAAGAAGAAAATACGTCTTTATTACATAAGTTTTCGGTAAATCTTAATGTCTTAGCCAAAGAAGGCAAGATTGATCCGCTAATCGGACGTGATATGGAACTTGAGCGCTGTATTCAAATTCTATGTCGTCGACGCAAAAATAATCCATTGTTGGTTGGCGAAGCTGGCGTGGGTAAAACCGCTATTGCTGAAGGCTTAGCCTTTCGTATTGTGAATAACGATGTACCAGAAGTAATTGAGTCGGCTGTAGTTTACTCTCTTGATATGGGCGGATTATTAGCCGGTACTAAGTATCGTGGTGATTTCGAAAAACGTCTTAAAGGCATCTTAAATGAATTATCGGCTGATCCGAATGCCATTCTATTCATTGATGAGATACATACCATTATAGGAGCTGGTGCGGCCTCTGGCGGCGTAATGGACGCTTCTAACTTGCTAAAACCCAAGTTAAGTAGTGGCGAGTTGCGTTGTATTGGCTCAACGACTTACCAAGAATACCAAGGTGTTTTTGAAAAAGACCGTGCTTTGGCCCGTCGATTCCAGAAAATTGACGTACTCGAACCGAACGTCAATGACACCACTAAAATTTTAATGGGATTAAAATCCCGCTATGAGGCGCATCACAGTGTGCGTTACACCACAAAAGCAATTCGCGCTGCGGCAGAGTTATCGGCTAAATACATTAATGAACGTCATTTACCTGATAAAGCGATTGATGTCATCGATGAAGCGGGTGCGAGCCAACGTTTATTACCGCCATCAAAACGCAAAAAAACTATTGGTGTAATGGACATTGAACACATCATTGCCAAAATTGCGCGCATACCCGAAAAATCGGTTTCGTCTTCAGACAAAGAAGTGCTTAAAAATCTTGATCGTGATTTGAAATTGGTGGTATTTGGCCAAAATGAAGCGATAGATACCTTGACTGATGCGATCCGCTTGTCACGCTCGGGCTTAGGCAATGAGACAAAACCCATTGGTAACTTCTTATTTGCAGGACCTACTGGAGTAGGCAAAACCGAAGTGACCGCGCAATTAGCTAAGATAATGGGCGTAGAACTTGTCAGATTTGATATGTCTGAATATATGGAACGCCATTCGATCAGTCGCTTAATTGGTGCACCTCCTGGTTATGTTGGTTTTGACCAAGGTGGACTATTGACCGATGCTGTGATTAAACATCCCTATTGTGTAGTGTTGTTGGATGAAGTAGAAAAAGCCCACAGCGATATTTACAACATTCTGCTGCAGGTAATGGATCACGGCACATTAACAGATAATAATGGGCGTAAAGTCGATTTTAGAAATGTGGTGTTAGTCATGACCACAAACGCAGGTGCACAACAAACCATACGGACCTCTATCGGCTTTAAACAGCAAGATAATAGTCATGATGCACTAAGTGAGATTAATCGCTTATTTACGCCTGAGTTTAGAAATCGTCTTGATGCTATCGTGTGGTTTAATCATCTTGACCAAGAGATTATCCTACAAGTCGTTGATAAGTTTATCGTTGAACTGCAAGTGCAATTGGATAACAAGGGCGTGTCACTTGAAGTTTCTACGCCTGCTAGACGTTGGTTAGCGCAAAAAGGCTATGATAAAAACATGGGCGCCCGTCCCATGGCACGAGTTATTCAGCAGCAGATTAAAAAGGAGTTGGCCCATGAGTTATTGTTTGGGCGTCTTAGCAACGGCGGCAGCGTTAAAATAGAGTTAGCCGATGACAAGTTGGCCTTTGAGTTTATTACTGATAGTAAAGAAAAATCTGAAGCTTAATAAGCGCTATCACTAACATAAAAAAAAGCCCTTGAAGTTAATTCAAGGGCTTTTTTGTATCTGGAAGCAAAGTTTATCGTAATGAAAAATAACAAAATTTACCGGTAAATTGGTAGGCTAAGCCACCAATAAGATTATCGAGCGCGATAAATGATACGACCTTTGCTTAAGTCGTAGGGTGTCATTTCAACAGTTACAGCGTCACCGGTTAAAATACGGATATAGTTTTTACGCATTTTACCTGAGATGTGAGCTGTCACAACGTGACCATTCTCTAACTCAACACGAAACATAGTATTTGGAAGGGTATCCAACACAGTTCCTTCCATTTCAATACAATCTTCTTTCGCCATCTAACTCTGTTACCTCTGTCTTAAAAAATAAGTGTCTAAAAAAGCCGCGCAGATTTTGCCCAATAAGGCCGCGAGTGTAAAGCTTTACCCAACATTTTTTACAATAAGTTGCCATTTATCGTCTAAAAAACGTTCATGGGGTAAGAAATTCTGCTTATAGTTCATTTTTTGGCAACTATCGATTTGATAACCTAGATATAAAAAATCGCGATTTAACCGCTGCGCTAGCTCAACCTGCTGCAATATAGCATAGGTGCCCATTGATCGTTGCGCATATTCGGGTAAAAAGAAGGTATATAGTGCAGATAAGCCAGATATGAGTTTATCTGTGACCGCAACACCAATAAGTTTGTCATGAAGGTGCATCTCAATAAACAGCGCTTGATCCCAAGGATTGATAACAAATCCTCGGTATTGTTCTACTGAAGCCGGGTACATGCTCCCATCAGCATGGCGTTGATTAATGTATTGCTCATAAATGGGATAGTACTCGGGTTTGTCTTGTTCACTGAGCTTAATGACCATATCACTATTAATTTTAAGCACACGTTTCTGACTTTTTGAGGGCTTAAAATGTTTAACTGGCAACCTGAGGGACTCGCAGGCTTGGCAATCTAAACAGTGAGGACGATAAATTTGTGTACCACTGCGCCTAAACCCTGCGCCAATCAGCATGTCATAGTGCGTAGCACTGACTTGTGCCTCATCTTCAACAAACACTAATAAACGTTCTTGCTGCTCTGCAAGGTAACTGCAAGGAAATGATTGCGTAATACCAAACTTCATGATGACTGGCTTAGTATGCGGGCTTTCCAGCAGTCTGTAGAAAAAGACTGGGACTGTAGCATGGCTAATTTATCTAAAAAGTCGCGCCTCGGTGTTTCAATACAACCTAAGCTCTGTAAATGCGGATTTAACATCTGACAGTCGATAAACGGGACTGCTTCGGCTTTAAGTAAGTCAACTAAGTAATACATAGCTAATTTAGAGCAATCAGTTAAACGGTGAAACATCGACTCCCCACAAAATAATTTTCCGCTCACTACGCCATACAATCCGCCCACTAGTGCATCATTTTGCCATACTTCTATCGAATGGGCATGACCGGCACGATGTAAGTCTTTGTATGCATCGATCATCTCAGCGGTGATCCACGTGCCTGAACCATTTCTACTAATAGAAGCGCACGCATCGATAACATCATCATAAGCATGGTTGAGAGTGACCTTAAAACGTCCTTGTCTCACTAACTTGGCTAACTTGCTACTGCAGTAAAATTGCGCAAGAGGCAATATCCCTCTGGGGTTGGGTGACCACCACAGTATGGGCTCTCCCGGGCTGAACCACGGGAAAATACCTTTAGAATAGGCTTCAGTCAGTCGAGGGATGCTTAGTTTGCCCCCAAAGGCTAACAAACCATTGGGTTCAACTAAGGCACGACTAGGGTCGGGGAAGTGCTGTTCGTCGTTTAATTGAGGAAGTCTGATCATTTTTTCTTTTAATTAAAAAAGGCCTCACTGAGGCCTTTATTTACTTTTCTAGTGCGTCCAAGTATTTCTCTGCGTCTAAGGCTGCCATACAGCCTGTACCTGCTGAGGTAATCGCTTGACGATAAATATGATCGCTAACGTCACCTGCAGCAAATACACCTTCTACACTGGTTTGAGTCGCATTGCCTTCGGTACCACTTTTTACTTTAAGGTAACCGTCTTTCATTTCCAACTGACCTTCAAAAATCGAGGTGTTGGGTTGATGTCCAATGGCAACAAACAGACCCATTACGGGTAACTCACTGGTTTCAGCTGAATCCACTTGTTTGATCCTAAGTCCCGTTACGCCCATCTGATCACCAAGCACTTCGTCTAAGGTGGTATTCATATGTAATACGACGTTACCGTTTTGTGCTTTATCCATCAGGCGATCGGCAAGAATTTTTTCGCTTCTAAATGAATCACGACGGTGAATAACATGTACCTCAGAGGCGATGTTGGATAAATATAAGGCTTCTTCAACAGCAGTATTACCCCCACCAATCACCGCAACTTTTTGATTACGGTAGAAAAATCCATCACAGGTGGCGCACGCTGATACACCTTTACCCATAAAGGCCGTTTCTGATTCCATGCCCAAATATTTGGCCGAAGCGCCAGTGGCGATAATTAAAGCATCGCAGGTATAAGTGGCTTGATCACCAAACAAGGTAAAAGGGCGTTTACTTAAATCGGTTTTGTTGATGTGATCAAAAATAATTTCGGTATCAAATTTTTCTGCATGCTTTTGCATACGCACCATAAGGTCAGGCCCAGTTAAACCTTCAGGATCACCAGGCCAGTTTTCTACTTCGGTGGTCGTCGTTAATTGACCACCTTGTTGAATACCAGTCAGTAACACAGGGTTAAGATTAGCACGTGCTGCATAGACCGCCGCTGAATAACCTGCAGGGCCAGAACCTAGGATCAATAATTTTACGTGTCGTGTTGCAGACATGGTGTTCTCCAAATTGTCTGGGTATTACCCAAAATTTAATCTTGTGGCTAATAATAAGGGCGGCTTGGTCAGTTTCAATGGCCAAGCCTGAGTTTATCTGTCTTGTTGTTTGTTTCGGATAGGTCGTTTGATCCGGTATCTTATTGTGTGGCTTGTATAGCCGTTAATGCAATAGTAAATACAATATCGTCAACCAATGCTCCGCGACTTAAATCGTTCACCGGTTTAGCCATACCTTGCAGCATGGGTCCAATACTAACTAAATTAGCACTGCGTTGCACGGCCTTGTACGTGGTATTACCGGTGTTTAGATCAGGGAATACGAATACCGTAGCATGGCCTGCCACTTTAGAATTAGGCGCTTTTTTACTGGCGACATTTTCCATAATAGCGGCATCATATTGCAAGGGACCATCGATCAATAAATCCGGTCTTTTTTGCTGGGCTAACTGAGTGGCTTTTTTAACTTTAATCACATCAACCCCAGTACCTGAGTCTCCGGTACTGTAACTTATCATCGCTACTACGGGTTCTATGCCAAAGGCGGCTGCCGAGTCTGCTGATTGAATCGCAATATCGGCCAATTGTTCCGCCGTGGGATCCGGATTGATGGCGCAATCTCCGTAAACCAGCACTTGTTCAGGTAACAACATAAAAAAGATGGATGACACTAAGGATGCGCCAGGCGCCGTTTTAATTAGCTGGAGGGCAGGGCGAATGGTATTGGCAGTGGTATGTACTGCACCCGAAACTAAGCCATCGACATGACCTTGTTGCAGCATCATAGTTGCCAGAACTACGTTGTCCAATAGCTGCTCTTCAGCCACGACTGCGGTTAGACCTTTGTGTTTACGCAGTTCAACCAGAGGTGCTATATATTGTTGTCGGATGTCTTCTGGCTGCTGAATACTGACCGATTCTGGCAACACCACACCTTGTTGTTCGGCCAATCTGAGGATCTCAGTCCTATCGCCCAGTAATATACATTTGGCAATACCACGTTCTGCACAAATGGCGGCGGCCTTAATGGTGCGAGGTTCGTCGCCCTCGGGTAATACAATGGTTTTGTTGGCTGCTTTTGCTAGTTGGGTTAATTTAAAGCGAAAAGCGGGGGGCGATAAACGCAGTACTTTAGCTGCGCCAGCCGTTAACGAATTAATCCATTTTGGGTCAATACAACTGGCGGCATGATCCATTACCCGGTTAACCCGTTGTTCGTCATCGGCGGGTACTTCTAAATTATAAAAATGCAGATTTAAGGAAGTTTGCCAAGTATTGTCATTGACCAACATCACGGGCATCCCGCTTTCTAGGGCTTGTGCACATAAGTCCATCACTCTTGGGTCGGGCTCGTAACCTCCAGTGAGTAGAATCGCTCCAATTTTGGTGCCATTTTGCGCGGCAAGACAAGCCATAACAAACATATCATTGCGATCACCGGATATCACCAACAGCGCACCGGGTTTTAGCACCCACACCATATTGTGGATCTCGCGGGCACACAAATGCACGCTGCGCAGTCTGCGGTGCAGATAGTCACCTTCATTTAATAAAGTGGCGTTGAGATGCTTGCACACATCGATGACACGAGGGGCAATTAGCTCAAAATTCCAATTTATGCAGCCCAGTAGGGCAAAAGATTTGTTGAAAATTCTCAACTTTTTGAGATTTTTGATAATCTTTTCAGTTTGGCTTTCATCGTGATGTTCGATGAGTTCAGTGCTTAAACGCCCGTGCTCATCAAGGGGCGCATTTATTTTATTGAATATGCAGCCAAGTACTTTGTGACTTTTGTGGCCCCCATAGTTGTCAGCCACAATTTCAAGTTTATCGTTGAGTTGAGTGGCGTTTAAATTACCCGGCGCACTCACCAATACAATTTTGGCATCTAGGGCATTACAAATTTCACGATTTAGCCGCACCGCATAGGGATGGTTTTGGGTTGAAACTAAACCCTCTATTATGCCAATGTCTTCGTCGCTTGAATATTGCTCGTATAAAGCAATAATTTCTTCTAGCAAGACATCTATTTTGTCATTACTGATCATATCCTCTACATAGGCCGAGGTGAGCGGTGGTGCAGGTTTAATTAAGCCTAATTGGCTGATGATGGTGGTTGATTTTTCAGCTTCCTCATCACCTTGTCGGGGCTGTCCCATTGCTTTGAAAAAATTTACTTTTAAGCCTTGTTGCTGCATGGCTCTAACCAAACCCAAAGAGACACTGGTTAGGCCAACACTGCTGCCTACTGGAATTAACATTATTCTGCGTGCCATGAGTTCTCCTTACGCTTGAAATGCGTATTTAACCGTATCTTGAGCAATAACCCACTCTTCATTGGTGGCTATCGCTAGTATATTTTTTGATGAGGGGCGGCTAATTAAACCCGAATGACCAAAGCGCATTTCATTATTTAAGTTTTCATCAAGACTAAACCCCAAATGTGTCAGTTCGCTGATAGTCTGTTGGCGAATATAACTGGAGTTTTCGCCAATGCCGCCAGTAAATACTAAAGCATCGAGGGGGCCCACTATGGCTAAATAAGAGCCGATGTATTTAACTAATCGATATATAAACATATCCAAAGCCAGTTTGGCTTGCTTGTTTCCTTGTGCTTGCTCTTGCTCTAAGGTGCGGCAATCATTAGTTAACTGAGAAATACCTTGTAAACCTGACTGTTTATTCATTATTGCACTGACCTGAGCGGCACTGTAGTTTAAGTTTTCAATTAGAAAAGTAGCGACACTTGGGTCAATATCACCGCATCGAGTTCCCATAATTAGCCCTTCAAGTGGCGTAAAACCCATGCTGGTATCAATCGCTTTGCCTTGTTTTATCGCAGCAATACTGCAACCGTTACCCAGATGCGCGGTGATCAAATTACAGTCTTCAATTCTTTTTTTAAGTAATTTAGCCGCTTGACCAGCAACAAAATAATGACTTGAACCATGAAAGCCGTATTTACGTATCCTATGCTGTTCATATAATGAATAAGGCAAGGCATAAAGGTAAGCGTGCTTGGGCACAGTTTGAAAAAAAGCGGTATCAAATACGGCCACTTGTGGCAACTGCGGAAACGCTATCTGAGCACTGTCGATACCCGCCACGTGAGCTGGGTTGTGAAGTGGAGCCATGTAAGACATTTTGCTAATAGCTTGTTTTACTGAGTCATCGATTAAGCACGAATGAGTGAATTTCTCACCGCCGTGCACTACGCGATGTCCAATAGCGACCAAACTTGCGCGCAAGGCGTCAAATTTTTTAAGAACGTGCTCAATCGAATCTAATGCGTCTTTATGGGTGGCGTTAGTGGTGAGTTTTATATTGGTTTTGTCTTGTCCATAGGAATATCGCATTTGGCTATTGTCAGCGCCAAGATTTTCAGCTATTCCTTGCAGGGGGGCCTCACCACTGGTGGTTTCAATGATGGCAAATTTAATCGATGAACTGCCACAGTTGAGAACAAGGACGTGTTGAGTCATAAATATTTTTATCCATGTTGGGATGCTGTCGATAATGATGATGTTAGCGCGGCAACACATCTTTGGGTATCAATAGTTCATTGCATATAACAGATGGATTTAGGTAATTCAGCGGTTCCGCGTTAGAATGCCTACAGATAGATAAAGAGGAGTAAATTGTGGCACAAACCATAGGCTCTATGTTTAAAGACGGTCAGCAATACATGCTAATGTGGCCAGTTGAGAAGCAATTAGGCACGCTGTTCGCAGAAAATCGCGTGATTGCTGCCACGAAATTATCCATCAAAGTCATGCCGCCCTTAGCCGTGTTGTCGGTTGCCGCTATCGTTAATTTTCAAGGTGTGGAACAGCTCCCTCAAGCTTTGGCGGTAGGTGCGTTTTTTCTAACCTTACCTATGCAGGGGTTGTTGTGGCTTGGGCATCGTGCCAATCAAGTTTTGCCACCGGCATTAAGTGCTTGGTATTTTGAAATTCATCACAAAATGCAAGTCCAAGGTTGTGCTTTGCAAAATCCCCAAGGTAAACCTAAATATATGGAATTGGCTAGACTATTAAAAACGGCTTTTAAAGAATTAGATAAAGCCTTTACTAAACGCTGGTTTTAGTTTTTTTAGTATTTAATAGCCCATTATGCGGCGACGAGCTGGTTGCCGCATTTGATGCAACGATACTGCTGTACTTTTCTGACTACTTTGTTGTGACGCCTGATACTGAGTCCGACCGGACCACACAAACATCGGTATGCAAACTTTTTACCCGCTACTTTAGTCACATCCATGCCATGATAGGTGCTGGGTTTTAGACTATAGACTTGCACCATCAGTGCTTGCCATTCTTTTCCATGGGGTCTAACTCGACCAAACAATTGAAACGCTAACAAATGACAAATTTCATGGGGTACAACATCACTTAAAAAGTGATCCATATTGTCTTGCATTAACACCGGATTAAACCTAAGTTCATTGAGTTGCAGGCGAGCACTGCCAGCAATTTTACCCCGTTGATTAAATTTGATGGTGGGCATCAAAAACTGACGGTCAAAATGTTCACTCGCTTTGGCCATACACGCTTCAGTTTGCTCAATAATTTGTTGTTGGATTAAATTTAATACTGTTTTTTGCACGTTTATCTTTACTTACCTACTGCTTTTTTAAGATAGTAAACAATCTTGCCACATTTCGACAATAATAAGAGATGCCTATGTCAAATAAACGCGCCATTGATTTTCGTTTTTTAGCTGAACCTACCGATGTAAATTTTGGCGGTAAAGTCCATGGTGGTATTGTCATGAAGTGGATGGACCAAGCGGGTTACGCTTGTGCTGCTCAATACAGCGGTAAATATTGCGTCACAGTGTCTATTGGTGCTATCCGCTTTATTCGGCCTATTTTAGTCGGGCAACTTGTTACCTTAAAAGCTAAAGTGGTGCATACCGGACAAACCAGTATGCATATCTTTATCGAAATTCAGGCCGGTGATCCTAAACTCGATGACATACAAAGAACGGGTCATTGTATTGTTGTTTTTGTGGCCTGCGACGAACTAGGTAACCCTGTAGGCATTCCTACGTGGAGACCAGAGTCAGATGCTGATTTAGCCTTAGAGCAATATGCTATTGAAGCCAAGTTTTCCGCACAGAGTTTAGATGCGAGATTACACAAGGCCTTAAACGACGTGTAAACTCGCATAGTGTAATGGCTTATAAATTACATTCTAGACAGAAAGAATAGACACCCATTGGATCATTGAATTTCGCTGCGGTATCCATGTCCACAGTGAGTTCTTTTACCAAGCTCATAAATGGACTTTGGGTTTTGGTTTTAAAGGCTCCATCCATTAAGACACTGGCTTGACCAAATAATTCTTTCCAAAACATTTCGCGGCTCGACAAGGAGCGTTGAATGTATTGGGTGTCATAGCGCTCTAGACTGGCCAATTGCGCAGCGGCCTTTATACCGTCTTCTAAGTAACCAATTTCGTCAACTAAGCCAATCTCTTTCGCTGTCTCGCCAATCCATACTCTGCCTTGTGCAATAGTATCAACCTGCTCTTTACTCATATCGCGTTTCTCCGCTACTAAGGAGATAAACTGATCGTAACCATGTTCAATACCACGTTGCAGTATTTGGCCCATTCTTGGATCCAGAGTTTTGGTAATGCCAAATCCGGCGAAATCCGTGGTACCTACACCATCGGTATGCACGCCCAAATAGTCTAAGGTGTTTTCAAAGGTGAGAAACATACCAAAAATGCCGATTGAGCCTGTAATCGTGCTAGGTGCGGCCCAGATTTGGTCAGCACCCGCTGATATCCAGTAACCGCCAGATGCAGCATAAGTACTCATTACTGCCACTACCGGCTTGCCAGCTTTTTGTAAATTTTCCACTTCTTGACGAATAATTTCTGAGGCAAATGCGCTACCGCCAGGAGAATCCACATACAAGACAACGGATTTAATTGAATCATCTAAACGCGCTTTGATTAGCAGTTCAGCGGTACTATCACCGCCAATATCGCCGGGCTTTTGGGTACCATTTAAAATAGTGCCTTTGGCCACCACAATACCGACTTTATCCATATCATTCGGCAAATGTGGGAGTGACGGACTGATAATCTTAAGATAGTTACGGTAACTGATTTGTTTGAAACTCATACCAGATTCATTAGTGCCCACCAGATCAATCAATTCTTGTCGCACTTCATCTCGTGTTTTAAGTGCATCAACCCAACCATTTTGTAGGGCATATTGAGCAAAGTCGCCACCGACTTGCTCGAACTTCACCATAAAGTCTTCGAGTTTTTCGTCAAAATTGAGAGGCGATAAATTACGCGCTTTAGCCACATTGTTTTTATATTGTGTCCACATTGCACTGAGCCAAGCTTGGTTTGCTTCTTTTGCGGCTTCAGACATATCGTCACGAATATAGGGCTCTATGGCAGATTTATAGGTGCCGACTTTAAACACATGAGTTTGCGCTTTTATTTTTTCTAAAGCGGATTTGTAATAGGTGGGAAAGCGACCATAACCTTCAAACAACATATAACCCATTGGATTGAGATAGAGGTGATCAGCATGACTCGCTAAATAATATTGATTTTGGCTGTAGTTGTCACCGATTGCATATACCGGCTTGCCACTTTCTTTAAAGTTTACTAGAGCTTGAGAAATTTGTTCTAACTTGTCTAAGCCAGCTCCTGAAAGCTGTTGTAAATCGAGCACCAGGACTTTGATGCGATTGTCTTGTTTGGCATTCTCTATGGTAAGCAATACGTCTTGCAATAAAATTTCATTGTCTTGGCTGTCATCTTCAAAGGCCTCTTGCATAAATTCTTCAAAAGGATCTACGCCGCGTTTTTCAATGACAATACTACCACTTAGTTTCAACACTAAAGCTGAGTCGCTGGGGACAATGATTTTGTTATTGTCTTTCATTAAAATTGACAACAAACCAATAAACAACGCGATAAAAATAAGATTAAAAAACAACTTGCGGCAAAAGTTTAGGATTGACCATAATCCGACAAAGAGTGATTTTGTCCAACTGTTTCCTGACGACATAAAAGTGAGTTACCAATAAAAAATAAGTAGTCTATCGTATCGAATATTACGCTTGGATTACATTCTCAAATGTAATTTTTTATTACAACGTGCATCAGGCGACAGTGATTAACAAATAGCAGTAAGTGTCCATGCTAATTGTTCTAACAGGTTTCGTTGCGCAAATTGATACGGTAAATAAAAACTGGATGGTATTAATAAATAAGACTTAATTGGCATATTATTAAAGCTTAACCGTATTCAGTAAAATTCAGCGCCACAAGCCTTACATTGATGTAGAGTGCTAAGTTAATGATATGTAAAACAAATAGCTTGATACGATATAAAATATTTAAATATAAACTTTACCTAAATCAATTATTAAGTTAATTTCCAACGAGTATTAAATAACCCAATTGGCAGGATGTATGGGTAGGCGTCAAAAGTTTGATGGAAAATTGCTCAAAGCACTGCGTAAAACCACCCCCTATTCACAACTTCAAATGTCTGAATTCTTGGGTGTGAGCCGTGAAACTATATCGGCGATTGAAAATGAAAAGCAAGGGACTATTGAGAACATCAGCATGGACACGATACGCAGATGGCATGAGGTATGTGAACAATATGTCGATGCTGAAACTGAATTTAGCTTTAGAGTATTTATCACTAAATATTTTGGTTTCTAGGTTTGGGCAGTAAACATCTATTGATACCTATTGCAAATACCTTGCTAACTGGCTTGTGTGTTTTGTTGGGTATTTATAGCTTTGGACAACCGTTATTTTTCGACTCTATCAGTACTGTCAGTTTTATCGTTATTGCCTTTATTTTTAGATATGACATTAATATAAAAACGGTTTGTATATTATTGTTGGTCGAAAACACCTTAGTAAACAGCGCATTTTTAACCTTAAATAACAACCTGATTTATGTCGCGTGCGCTTTCACGGTCCCCATTATTAGTTTATATTTTTGCCGTCACGATAAATTAGCTAAACCTATTGCACTGCTGTTAGTTATTACCTTAATTGCTGAGGTTTACTGGTATAAAACCGATTACCCAGCGCCGCAAATCTACTTCTATTTTTTTAAAATAAGTTTAAGTTTAATTGTTAGGCAATTACTTTTGTATCGGCCTCATGGGCTCAACTATTACTTAAATAGTGGTGCCTCAATTTTGCGTCTAGATTGGTTTGTATATAAAACTATTTGGGTCGCTTGTGTGGTTGAATGTGCCATGATCAGTGAGTTTTTGATTCGCCACTTGCTGGGAATACAAGCGCTTTATATATACAACAGTTATGAATACATCATGCATGCCCTAGCCGTTTGGGTACTTTGGTTAGTGATACGGGAAGCGATAAAAATACAACACAAAGGCAGCTTGCAAGCCTAAAACAAGCATAATTTTAGTTACTGTGTTATTAGTAAAAATGTGGAACCAAATCCACATTTATTAACTAAACGGAGTAACAAAATGAAAAAACAATTTATTATCGCCATCGTAATCACCACATTCTCATTGGTCTCAGGTATCGCTAGTGCAGCAACCAACGGCACTAAAACCCCACCGTTAATGTCAACCAACGGCACTAAAACTCCGCCGTTAATGTCAACCAACGGCACTAAAACTCCGCCGTTAATGTCAACCAACGGCACTAAAACTCCACCGTTAATGTCAACCAACGGTACTAAAACGCCGCCGTTAATGTCAACCAACGGCACTAAAACGCCGCCCAGAATGATTTAAATGAAGCTACTAAAGCACATTGCTAGCAACAGTGTGCTTTTAGTTACATTTTAATTGGCAGCTTTGTTCAGTCTTAAAATTGCCAATAAAATAACGCTTAATGTTACTTTTAGCCCGATAACTAATACAAGGTTCAGCGCTTTTTTTATTATACAAAGCTTGCGCAAGGCCACATTAAATTGACCTGACTGCAATGATTTTTTGCATGAGCTAGTTAACGCATTAAAAATGATTTGGATAAATCAATAAGGCTAAACAGGCCCAATGATTCATCTTAATGCGTGGTTTATTTTTTATTACATTCCCTTAGTTTTGCGCATAAACTGGCAGGCATCTTGACCAAGTAAGCTAGGCACAATATGACTCAGTCTCCTCATTTCCCCCATCTTTTTACTCCGCTTGATCTCGGTTTTACTGCACTAGCAAACCGCGTATTAATGGGCTCAATGCATCTCGGCTTAGAGGAAGAAAAAAAGGGGCATGAAAAGTTAGCTGCATTTTACGCTGAAAGAGCCGCTGGTGGAGTCGGCATGATAGTTACCGGCGGTATCAGCCCTAATCGACAAGGCTGGGTATTTCCATTTGCAGCGCGCATGGCAAACAAAGGACATGCCAAAGATCATCAAGTGATTACCGAAGCGGTGCATCGTTATGATACAAAAATATGTATGCAAATTTTGCATACTGGTCGTTATGGTTATCATCCCTTCAGTGTTGGCCCATCAGCCCTTAAATCACCCATCGTGCCCTTTAAGCCTAAAGCACTCTCGGTGCGCGGTATTTACAGCACCATAAAAGATTACGCCAACTGCGCTGGTCTGGCTCAACTTGCCGGTTACGATGGTGTCGAAATCATGGGCTCAGAGGGCTATTTCATAAATCAATTTTTGTGTGAGCGCACCAATCAAAGAGATGATGAGTGGGGCGGTAGTTTTGCTAATCGCGCGAAAATTGCCATTGAGATAGTGCGAGCGGTGCGTCAACGAGTTGGCGAAAAGTTTATTATTATTTATCGCTTGTCGATGTTGGATTTGGTTGAAGGAGGCAGTCACTGGACCGAAGTCCTCGCCTTAGCCAAGATGATCGAAGAAGCTGGCGCTACCATCATTAATACCGGTATTGGCTGGCACGAAACGAGAGTTCCCACTATTGGCACCATGGTACCGCGAGCTGCCTTTACGTGGGTGACTCAGCGCATGAAAGGCGAAGTTAATTTGCCTTTAATCACCTCTAATCGCATTAACACACCAGAAGTGGCCGAAAGCGTATTAGCACAAGGTCATGCAGATATGGTGTCAATGGCGCGACCATTTTTAGCCGATGAAAACTTTATGCGCAAAGCCAAACAGGGTAATAGCCAATTAATTAATACCTGTATTGCTTGCAATCAAGCTTGCCTTGATCACAGTTTTCAGAAGAAACGGGCAAGCTGCTTAGTTAATCCTCGAGCCGGATACGAAACGGAATTAAATTTTCCACTAACCACCCACAAACAAAAATTAGCGGTGGTGGGGGCTGGGCCTGCTGGATTAGCCTTCAGTTGCTATGCGGCAGAGCGCGGACACGAAGTGCATCTGTATGATAAAGCAGGCGAAATTGGTGGCCAATTTAACTACGCTAAACGCATACCAGGTAAGGAAGAGTTTAATGAAACCATACGCTATTTTACCAATAGACTAGCGCAGACCGGGGTTCATCTTCATCTGTCGAATGAACAGAGTGCAGAAAGTCTCGCTGCTGGTAAATTTGCTCACGTTATCTTGGCTACGGGTATTGTCCCTCGTCGTCTTAATCTGCCCGGGGCTGATCATCCCAAAGTCATGAACTATCTCGACGTGCTGCGCGATAACAAAGCAGTGGGCAAATCAGTGGCGATTATCGGTGCTGGTGGTATCGGTTTTGATGTGGCTGAATTTTTAGTCGAACATGACTCTCTAAGCTTAAAACCCCAAGAATGGTTAAAATCGTGGGGCATTGATACTGACTATCAGCATGCTGGTGCACTTATGGAGGCGGATATAGCACCACCAGATCGTGAAATATTTCTACTCCAACGTAAAACGACTAAAGTGGGGAAAGGCTTGGGTAAAACCACAGGTTGGATCCATCGCGCTAGCCTGCAGCGTAAAAACGTGCAAATGATGCCGGGTGTTGAGTATGTGCGTATCGATGATGAGGGTTTGCATATAATCGTCGGTGGTACTGAACGCTGTTTGGCTGTAGACAATGTTATTTTGTGTGCAGGACAAGAGCCCTTGCGTGAACTGCAACAGGGCCTGTTAGCTAACAACATTAGCACCCACTTAATTGGCGGCGCAGACGTGGCGGCGGAGCTTGATGCCAAACGCGCGATTAGACAAGGGGCAGAACTGGCGGCAAAGATCTAAGATTTAAATCTGCTCTGCTCTGTTATTTACGCACTGCTAGCTCCTTAAGCAAACCATCAGTCAATATCACTTGGCTGATGGTATATTTAGTCACTATATATTTGTCGATATACCTGTTCGTCCTTTCTTGCACAACTTCTGTTGTTGAGGTGATAATCGCCCCGATTACAAAATGTAGTCCTCACTCAAGGTAAATAATGCAAAACATGTTTGATTCTGAAGCTAGACGATTTATCGGCATCACACCGATCTTGCTCTTTGTAGTCTTAGTGATCGTTGCGGGCGCGCTGACACAAGATTTTTCCACTATGCCTATTTTAGTCGCCTTGTTTATTTCTGCTGGCTACGCTTTGCTGCTTAACAATAAAAAACAGACCTTAAGTATGAGTGAAAAAATAGACATTTTTTGTCGTGGTGGTGGCGAAAAAACTATTATTTTATTGGTTATTATATTTTTGTTAGCGGGCGCCTTTTATGCATTGACTATCGATATTGGCGCGCGCGATGCAACGGTAAATTGGGCTTTGCAATATGTGCCAACTTCATTTTTATTGCCAGGTCTATTTGTCATAGCCTGTTTCATCTCTTTTGCTATGGGCACCTCGATGGGCACTATCACTGCTATTACTCCTGTGGGTATTGGCTTGGCAGAGTCATTGGGGGTTTCAGTACCTTTAGCGGTGGGAATTGTGATTGGTGGTGCAATGTTTGGTGACAACTTGTCATTTATATCTGATACCACGATTGCAGCCACGCGCACCCAAGGGGTAAAACTTAAAGATAAGTTTAAAGCGAATTTTATTATTGTCGCTCCCGCAGCCTTAATTACAGTAGTCATATTATTTTTTGTTGAAATAGATACTTCAACAGCCCTCACACAAAGCAGCTACAACTTATGGCTGGTGCTGCCGTATTTATTGATTATAGCCTGCGCTTTGTTGGGTTTTAATGTTATTGCAGTGCTCGGCATGGGTATTATTTCTGCTGCTATTATTGGCTTAATTACTGGTAGTTTTGATATACCAACCATGTTGCACAGCATTCAAAAGGGTTTGGGATGGATGCAGGATCTTGCCATGGTAGCGCTTGTTATAGGCGGCATTGTGGCCTTGATGCAAGCTTATGGTGGCATGAACTGGTTAATGTACCAATTAACTCGCCATATCAGGTCAGTCAAAGGGGCCGAATTGAGTATTGCTGGTTTGGTCAGCTTTTTAGATTTATCTACGGCTAATAATACCATCGCCATTGTTTCAGCCGGACCTATTGCCAAAGATTTAGCCGAGCAATACCAGCTTGATCCTCGCCGTACCGCCAGTTTATTAGATATTTTTTCTTGTGGTTTTCAAGGCTTGGTGCCTTACGGCGGCCAACTGCTCGCAGCCGCAGCAATTTCGGGCCTATCACCTTGGCAGATTTCGGCCTATTGCTGGTATCCCATGTTAATTTTGTTATTTGGTTTAGCCGCGATTGCGCTTAATATTCCGCGATTTTCGGCCCTGCAACATGATGAATTTAATTAAGCTAAAGCAGCCATACCTCACTTCATATTTAGAACATTAGGCAGTGAATGTTTGGCCTAATCTGCGGGGTAATATGTTCACGATCAGAACCTTTGTTCATTAATGTGGGTCTATGACAGCTAACGCGGTATAAAAGGAGATAAATTATGCAAAACATCAGTAAAAGCGCGGCATTGATTCTTGGTATTTGCGCCATTATCGGTTTATTGGGTTTAGGTTATTTGTTAAAAACCGCTGCATTAGAATATAAACAGTTTGAACGCAGCGTTACCGTCAAGGGCTTGTCTGAGCAAGAATTTCCCGCTGATATTGTAATTTGGCCAATACAGTTCGCTTTTGCTGAAAATGACTTAGCTAAACTTTATAACTTGGTCGATAGCAGTACCCTTAAAATAGAAAACTTCCTACAAGAGCACGCTATCAATGCCAGTGAAATAAGTATTGGTGCACCAGCAATTACGGATAAATCAGCGCAGCAATATGGGGGAGATAACAACGCTAAGTTTCGTTATACCGCGGTGCAAACCATTACAGTATATTCAACAGAAGTGGATAAGGTGCGCGCTGTGATGAGCTCTTTATCAGATTTGGGTAAGGAGGGCATCGTTTTTACCGGTGATAATTATCAAGCTCAGGTTGAATATATCTTCACCCAACTGAATGAAATCAAACCTAAGATGATAGAAGAAGCGACCAATAAAGCGCGCGAAGTCGCTGAAAAATTTGCAGCAGATTCTCACAGTCGTCTGGGAAAAATAAAACAAGCCAGCCAAGGACAATTCAGTATTAGTAATCGTGATAAAAATAACCCCCATATTAAAAGTGTCAGAGTTGTGTCAACAGTGGAATACTATTTGGCGGATTAAGTTAAACGATACCAGTGATCCAATTCGTTACAAATGTAATTTGTATCTTCTAAGCGCGTCGGCATAATGTGCGACAAATTCAGTATAAAAGCGGCAGCAGTGCGCCGTTAAAGTCATTATTTTTTGAGGTCAGTTAAATACATGAAAGTACTCAGTTCATATTTAGGTATAGCGTTATTTGTGTGTGGTTCCACTGCCTTTGCACAGACCCCCAAGGCGATGGACTATTTAGTTGATATTGCCTCAGAGCAAGGCATAGGCGCGCGGCCAGCAGGATCTGAAGGCGAGCAACTTACGGCAGAATACATCGAGCGCCAATGGATACTTCAAGGATTTAAGCCTTATACTACTAGCTTCAATATTAACGATAATACTCTGTCGAGAAATATCATCGTGGATATAAAAGGTAAATCCGAGAAAACCCTGATCATTGCCGCTCATTATGACTCAACGGGCGAAAAAGAAGGCTCCTTGGGGGCAACCGACAATGCCAGTAGTGTGGCAGCCTTATTGGCCTTAAGTCACAATTTACGTAACCAAAATTTAGCGCTTAATTTACGTTTAATCGCCTTTGGTGCTGAAGAAATCGGCTTGTTGGGCTCGAAAGCTTATGTGCAAACCCTCAGTAAAGAAGAGCTGGCTAAGCTAGTCGGCATGATTAATTTAGACACGATTGTCGGCGGTGATAACTTGTATATTCATAGCGCGCATATTCAACCATACGAATGTGCTAATACGAGTGAATCATATAATAATGATGCAAGTTTACGTGACCAATTGCTTAAACAAGCACAAAGCTCTTTTACGCCTAATCCTTTTTCTATGCATCCAGCGTTTCCCGGATATCCTGCTGGGATGACTGGCGGTTGGTCTGACCATGCGCCATTTGCCTGCGCGGGCGTGCCCATTGCTTATATCGAAGCCACCAATTTTGCGATAAATGGTAAAGAGGGTTTCGATGGCTACTCACAGTCCACTACCGCCGAACTATGGGATTGTTTTTCAGATAAAGCCATGAGTGCATGTGATCGTAGTAGCGAAACAAAATGGGGTGATATTTGGCATACTGAGTTTGACCGCTTAGACAAACTAATGCCACTATTCGGTAAACGCATCGAGTTACAGTTAGAGCAAAATGTGCAATTATTGACTGATTTTGTCACTAATCTACACTAAGTCTTGATATTTTTTCCTATCTTTAGACGTTGATCCGGTATTCGTTTAGTACACCGGATCAGCTGCATCCCATACGAACATCGTTATTTTATTCTCTTCTTTATTTATATTTTTTCGGTGATTTAGTCTGAATGATTCTTACTCTTTATCTAAATGAGATTGACTATCATTTGCATGCGCATTAATATTGCATATCATTTATTTCCACTGGGAGCATAGAGAGTCGATGTTTAAACCTTCATTTATTGCCGCATCTGTATCTGTCATTTTGCTGTTTAACGGCCAAGCAAGCTTTGCTAATAGTGCTACCACGTCTAGCATGGGCTTAGCTGCTGCAAAAGAGATTGAGCGGGTTACAGTTAGAGGCGCTTATTTTGGCCAAGAAAATGCAGACGGCTTAAAAACTCCGACGGTTTTAATCAATGTGCCGCAGTCTTTGTCTATGCTCAGTGCAGAACAGATGCAGGAGCAAGGATTCACTTCAATTGCCGATATTTTGCAATACACGCCGGGCGCATCAGTAGGCCAAGGAGAGGGACACCGCGACCAAATGACCATTCGTGGACAAAATACCACCGCTGATTTTTTTATCGATGGTTTACGGGATGATGTTCAGTATTATCGCCCGCTATACAATCTTGAGCGGGTCGAAATAATGCGAGGCGCTAATGCCTTATTATTTGGTCGGGGCGGCGGTGGCGGAATTGTGAACCGAGTGACTAAAACCGCGACCAGCCAAAACACTTTCTCTACCATGAATGGCCTCATTGATACCTTTGGTGGCAGCCAAGTGAGCCTTGACCATAATCAAGCCATTGATGCAGACCAAGCCTTCAGAATGAACGCTTACTATGAGCAGCTTAATAATCATCGCGATAATTATGATGGTGAGCGTTTTGCGGTAAACCCAACATACAGCAATGCGATCAATGATTTTACGCAATTGATTGTCTCTTACGAATACGTCAATGATGACAGAGCGGTTGACCGCGGAATTCCATCCGCTAATGGGCAGCCATTAAGCGGTCATAACGCTACGTTTTTTGGCGACCCCAAGCTCAATGTGTCCAGTATTGAGGCTCATGTATTGCGGGCTAAATTAGACCACCAATTGACAGAAAATTGGTCAGTCAATACCACAGTTCAATATTCTGACTACGATAAGTCTTATCAGAATATATATGCCGCTGCCTTCGATGAGCTCGCTAATACACTGACCCTAGACGGTTACAAAGATGCAACCCAACGTCAGAATCTTATCGCTCAATTTAATGCGGTAGGACAATTTGATACCGCCAGTGTTGAACATACCGTTTTAGTCGGAGCAGAGTATGGTCAACAAGACTCGTTAAATAATCGCAAAGACAGTCTATTTGTTGATAGCAATGATGATCAGATCACCATTAGTTTTTCAAACCCTTTAGCAATCCCTGCTGTTGGTTTTACCGATTTTGTCAGAGACAGTGAATCTGACGTGGTTTTTAGTTCGTTCTTTATTCAAGACGAAATCAAGATAAATACCCAGCTTATTTTGGTGGCAGGCTTGCGCTATGATCGTTTTGATATTGGCGTTGAAGATCAAATTGAGATTGCGAACGGGGCCGACGATCAAAACAATGGCTTGTTGGGCCGGGTTGATACTGAAGTTTCGCCTCGTTTAGGGGCAATCTACAAACCAAGTGAAGACCTGTCGTTCTATCTGAGCCTAAGCCGCTCGTTTTTACCTCGCTCCGGCGACCAGTTTTTAAACTTATCCTTGAGCACTCAAGCCTTAGCTCCTGAGGAATTTGAAAATCGTGAAGTAGGCTTTAAGTGGAATATTAGTGATAACTTGAGTTTTACCACTGCTTTGTTTGAGGTGCGCCGCGAAAACGGCACCGCATCAGATCCGGCTAATCCGGAAAAGTCTGTAGTCCTTGGCACCAAAACCACGGGTTTTGAATTACAATTAGTGGGATATGTCACAGATAAGTGGCAAATAAACGCTGGCTATAGCCAATTAGATGGGCAAGAAACGGGTAGAGTGGTGGGTAATACCATTAATAATCGTACTCTAGATCAAATTCCAGAAACCATGTTTACCTTGTGGAATCGTTATCAGTTATCAGATAAATGGGCCTTCGGTTTAGGCATGATTTATCAAGCTGAGCAATTCACCTCGCTAAGCAATAATGTTGAGTTGCCTGACTTTACGCGGGTTGATGCTGCGGTTTATTATAATCTGTCGGATAAAACAAAAATTCAATTTAACTTAGAAAATTTGTTTGATGAAGAGTATTTCCCTGCCGCCCACAATGATAATAATATTTCAACGGGTGAGCCAATTAACGCGCGAGTTAGTGTAACGTATCAATTCTAAGCTGTCGGTTCGAACCCTCAACCTTAGGCCTTTGCCTGTTGTTGGGGGAAATCCATTGAATTTTTGTTTGCCGCCTACTTTAAACTGTTTACTATGATGTTTATCAGGTGCTCAGATTCAGCATAATTAAATATGATGTGCAAATAGGTAGTTCATGCAACAAAGTCAAACAGTTAAAGCAAAAGATGGCCATGCTATTGAGGTGTATGTTTGGCCAAATGAAAAGGCCAAAGCCTGGGTACACATTAATCACGGCATGGCAGAACACGCCCTGCGCTATAAAGACTTTGCTCTTGAATTAGTCGCCGCTGGTTACGCAGTGGTGGCGCATAATCATCGCGGTCATGGCAGTGTTGAGCAAACACGATTAGGATGTTTACTCCCTAATGAATCTTGGTCTAATGTACTCAGTGATATTGATGCTGTGCGCGATGCAATTTGCCCAGCTACAACACCTTATTATCTATTTGGGCATAGTATGGGCTCATTTATTGTGCAGTCTTATTTGACACACACACAAGCTCATGTGGATGGAGTGATACTATCCGCCTCTAACCTGCAATCTCAAGCCTTGAGTCGCGCAGGGAAGTGGGTGGCCAGCATTGAAAAATTGCGACTTGGGGCAGATAAAAGTAGTGCTTTGTTGCAGTTTTTATCCTTTGGTTCATTTAATAAACCTTTCAAACCGGCCCGTACTGAGTTTGATTGGCTTAGCCGTGATAAAGCACAAGTTGATAAATATATTGCCGATCCTTTGTGCGGTTTTGCTTGCTCAACGGGTTTTTGGCGCGAATTCTTAAAAAGCCTTATTGTTCTCTTTAAGACAAACGTTTTAGCGCAAATTCAAGCTGATTTACCCATGCTGATGATAGGCGGAACTGACGACCCTGTAGGTATGATGGGCAAGGGCTTACCCAAATTAGCTAATGCTTATCAACAGCTTGGACAATCAAAGGTAAGTCTTAGTTTATACCCATCGGCCCGTCACGAGTTACTCAACGAAACCAATCATCAGCAGGTTAAACAAGATATTATTACTTGGTTAAGTGCACAAATATAATCAATACGCGCAGCGAGGTTTTACTCTTTCTCCCTGCGCCGTCTATCGTTTTTAATTCATTTCACTAATGATTTTCTGTAGACCTTTCACTGAGGCTTCTACGCTTTGCATAGGCGTCATACCTTCTGGGTAAGACTCTTGTTCTACCACTAACCATTCAGTACCACCCACGGTAAGGTTGGCAGTGATAAGTGCCTGCCAGTCAGTGGTATCTTGGCCTATTATCGGATCTTCTGGATTACCTGGCTCCGGTGCAGAGGCTTTATAATGAGTGGTGATTGTGCGGCCTGGATAAGCGTTTAGCATCGCGACCGGATCTTTACCCGCAACTTCTGTCCAACCCACATCTTGCTGCAAAATAACTTGGTCGTTAGTGTTTTTACCGATAATGTCCCAAGGAGTTTGGCCTATTTCGCCGAGCATTTCCGGTTTATGGTTGTGATAGCCAATCCGCATACCAAGCGGTGCTAATTTTTGCTGCAAGGCTTCTAGTTCAGCGGCAACGATTTCTGCCCCCTCCACAGTAAAAGCACGTTCATCCATAGGGATGATTAAATAGTGGCAATCAAGATCTTGATAAAATGCTACCGTGGCGTCGAAATTTTCAGGTGTGAATTTATCAAAATGAACATGGGCGCCAGAGGGTTTTAAGCCGAGTTCATCGAGGAAACTAAGTAAGCCGCGCGGGTCATTTTCGTATTGACCGAAGTTGCCAGCAAACTCAACACCTTGAAAGCCCATGGCCGCGAGTTGCCGCAAAGTACCGGTAAAATCGGCGCTCAAAGCATCTTTAACCGACCACAACTGCACACTTAATTGTGCTGATGGCAGGGTTTCATTTTTAAGCTCGGGAACAACAGTATCGGTGCAACTTAACATGAGACTGGTGATCATAAGCGCACTCGCTACCTGAATAGAGTGGTTTAAACGATTTTTCATAAACGGCATGACATATCCTTGTGGTTATAAGTAAATATTTTGTTAAAGCTTGCTTGATTTTAGCTCACTACGCAAGAGAAGCTGTTGACTGGGATTTTAGTTGGTTAAACAAAATAATATTGCCCAGGGTCTCAGTCGTTGTTGAGTATCGGTGTTTATGACAAGAGTATTTTTTTTCTTAGGTTTTAGAAAAAGTAGCTATAAAAAGCGGCTTGTTACTCAACTATTTGCGTTCAGCAGCAAGCTCTGCATCATTAAAAACAGACAACATGGTGGGCTAATTAAGCATGAACTATCGAGGTATTGATTCACTTATTGCTATGGTTTGTTTATTTTACCTTGGCCAAGTGAAGTCGAAATTTCTCTCGAAATGAGCTTGGTGTGGTTTTAAATTTTTCACGGAAGTGATGGCGAAATATCGTGGTACTTTCAAAACCTAAGTGTTGTGCAATCAGCTCTATACTGAGGCTGCTGGTTTCGAGGAGTTGTAAAGCTAGGGACATTCTTTGCGCAATGATCCAGGCCTTAGGGGGCAATCCAGTAGCAGATTTAAACTTTCTGATAAAAGTACGTTCGCTCATATTCGAGCGCAGAGCAAGTTGGCTAATACCATGAGTTAGTTGAATATTGGCATGCAAGTAATCAAGAATGGGAGCGATGGCGCTGGTGCATCTCTCGGGCACGAGGGTTTCAATAAACTGCGCTTGATTACCTTCTCTAACAGGCGGGATCACCAACCTTCTGGCAACAATGTTGGCAATTTTACTCCCATAGTCTTTTCTGACTACATGCAAACACACATCTAATCCAGCGGCACTGCCAGCAGAAGTAATAATATTGCCATAATCCACATACAGTTTGTCAGCACAAACGCTTATGGCAGGGAATTGTTGGGTGAAAGAGGTGGCATAGCGCCAGTGAGTCGATAGCGCCCGGCCGTCGAGTAAACCTGAACAAGCAAGCGGATAAGCGCCAGAACAAATAGTGACAATACGCCCTCCTATCTGGTTAAAATGTCGCAAAAAAGCTAACAAGGCAGAAGGTACCGTTTTGTCCATCGAGGACCAGCCCGGTATCAGCAATGTGTCTTCGCCGTTGATATCAGCCAGTTTCAGGGTCGGTTGTAGGGAGCCACCAAATTGGCTTGTTACGCCCTTATCGTCCACAGAAACGGTGGCAAAATCGTAGATTTTCTGCTCCAGTTCAGGTCTGTCTAGTCCAAAGACTTCTGCCACACAAGCAAACTCGAACAAACATAAATTGGGATAGATAAGGGCGACTATCCGTTTGGCTGCATTAGATTTTGGCATAATATTTATCATACTTGGCATATTTGCCAATTCTAGTCTGACTTTTTATTTGTCACAATATGCTTCTGATAAACTGACTAGGACAGACTATGCAATACCCAGTAACGGCGATACCTGCCGCGCCCAGTGAAGAAGCTTTAGCTCACTTTAGTAAAACCTTTGAATTTGAAACCGATTGTTGGGATACCCACGAAAGCCTAAGACTCGACTCGAGTCAGTTTGTCTTACTCGATGTGCGCAGCCAAGTCTTATTTGAGCAAGGGCATATACCCGGAGCGATATCCTTGCCCCATGGCAAGATTGTCGAATCAAAACTCTGCCAATGGCCCCAAGATATCTTGTTTGTGACCTATTGCGCCGGTCCGCATTGTAATGGTGCCGCCAGAGGCGCAGTGCGTTTAGCTAAACTTGGCAGAAAGGTAAAACTAATGGCGGGTGGCATAACGGGTTGGCTTGACGAAGGATTTGAATTACAAAAGTCTCAGTGATGTGCCGCGTTTTAAGAGGACCTGATAAGCACTGTTATTTGGGTCTGAATAAATCCAAACAGCAAATGTTTCTCTGTTCACCGAGTAATAGTAAACAGAAGGATGTATTTTTCTGTATAAACCAAGACCTCCCCGCAAAAGCGTCAACAAATCACGAAGGAGGGAGGGCTCGATTATTTAGGCCCGAATCAAATCAAAGTGCAAACCTTGTTTGTTTACTCAATACGAGTAAACATCAAGCCGTATTGTCATGACCGCTAGTATGGACAAAGCCAACTATTCGCCCATATAAAGTTTGTACCAGTCTATAAATCGTTGATAGCGGTCGCGCACAAAGCTGGGGCGGCTGATACCGTGAGTTTCACCCGGATACACCACCAATTGCGTGGGTATGCCACGTCGTTTCAATCCTTGATAAAGCTGCTCTGAATTGATGATCGGTACATTCCAGTCAGCTTGTCCACCTATGACTAAAGTGGGGGTAGTGATTTTGCCTATGTCATTAAATGGACTAATAGCTTCCCAAGCGGCCGCATTTTCCCAAGGTAAACCTAGCTCTGCCTCCCACGTATGCTGATAGATATCGTGGCCATAGTTTGCGCGGTAATTGACTTCACTTGCTCCGCTTATAGCGGCGGCAAAACGATTAGATTTGGTAATGGCATAGTTTGTTAGGATACCCCCATAAGACCAACCACCGACGCCAATTTTGTGTTCGTCTGAGACTCCACTTGCAACCAGTTGATCAGCAATCATATCAATATCGGTAAAATCAGAAATCCCCCATTTAGCAAACAGAATGTCTGAAAAAGCTTGGCCATAGCCGTTAGAACCGTGGGGATTAGGCAATACTGCGATATAACCATTGGCCGCATAAAGTTGGGCCATTTTATTAAACGCAGAACTATGTTGTGCCACAGGCCCACCATGAAAATAAAATAGAGTAGGGTAGGGTTTTGATGCATCGTAATCAGGTGGGGTATACACAAAGCTTTCTACCACATCACCAGCAAAACCTTTGACACTGAGGCGTTGTACTTTACCCAGGCTGGTATTTTTAAGAAGCTCACTGTTGAGTTGGGTTAATTGTTGAATTTTGCCATTACGATAAAGATGAATATTAAGTGGCGAATAATGTGAAGATTGCAGCACAAGCATATTGCCTTGCTTATCTGACTTCGCTTCTTCAATGCTTACCTGACTCGCGCTAAGTTGGCTCAGTTTTGATGAGCGCAGTTCATAACGCATCAGGGGTTGGTCACCACCATCAAAGGCAAGAAACACAATCGACTTTCCATCAGCACTAAATTGAGGTTTGAACACACTGCGATCATAGTCAGTACTTAAGACTCTAACTTTACTGTCTTGCAATGATAATAAGGCCAAATGCTCGGTGGCATACCAAATTTTATCGATATCAGTGACCGTCACATAGGTAAGGTATTGGCCATCGGACGACCAAGCTGGGCTGTGATCAGGTCCGAGATTTTGGGTTAATTGAGTCAGGGGGGCTTGGGCGTTTTCTGCTAAGGTGCTGACTAACCAAATATCGCTATTTACATTGCTGTCAGGATCGCCTTGGCGTTTTGACACAAAGGCAATTGCCTTACTATCGGGTCGCCATGCTGGGCTTTCATCGTCATAATCGCCACTGGTCAGTTGCCTAGGCTCGCCTGTGCCATTAAACAGATAAATATGTACCCGTCGTCTATCTAAATAACCTACACCATCTTCTTTAAACTGCAGGCGATCGATGACTACAGGTAAGGGTCTGTCTTCGTCGCCGTCCTTCTTTTTCTCTCGTTCTGGATCTTTGACGAGTAAAGCCATTTGCTGACTATCAGGTGACCATGCAAAACCTGCAACTCCCTGTTTAATGTGGGTAAAGGCTTGAGCTTCTCCGCCTCTGCGGTCGAGCAACCAAACTTGCGGTTTGGCATCTTTTAGTTTTGTTGGATCGCCACGTAAGCCTATAAACGCCAGTTTGCGACCATCTGGACTCCAGCGAGGGTGAGAAGCGTCAGCATACTGACTGCTTAGGGGCAGTGTTGTTTTACCATCAATTGATGTCATCCAAACCTGACTAGCAACATTGTCTTTTTCAATATCGTTGCGCTCAACGACATAGGCAACCCATTGACCATCAGGGGATACTTGGATATCTGAGGGGGTTTCAAACTTCATTAGTTGGTCAATGGTTAATCGGTTTTCTTGGGCGTTGACATTCAGTTGAGTTAAAAGAGTCGTCCCCACCACTACAAACAGAGGCAATAAACCTCGTAGATGCAGGTAATTTATTTTTTTCATTGTTATGAACCTGAGCAAATTGATAAGCGCGATATCAACTCATTATTTGCCTTAAAAGGCAAGCAGGATCCGTGGCATTTGCTGATTTCAGAACGCATTTTTTATACTTAAAAAGGGCTAATATTTATTTATTTGTCATGTATTTTCGTTAGACTTGCCTGCAGAGTAGTAATAATGAAGACCTTGTATGTGCATATTGTTACAGCGCAAAATTAAAATCTGGGGAGTAATGTTGGCATTGACTATGGCGATGCCGTCGAGCGTGCAAGCCCTTACCGACCCCCTGGTTATTATGATTGGCATAGATGGTTTGCGAGCCGACACCTTAGATAGAATGCCTGCGCCTAATATACAGGCCTTAGCTGATAGCGGCGTTAGAGCCAATATGATACCGGCTATGCCAAGTAAAACCTTTGTCAATTTTTATTCACTTGCCACCGGCCTGTATCCTGAACATCACGGCATGACTTCTAACTACCCTTATGACAAAAAGTTGGGGCGTAAATTTGAGCGCAAGACCGATGTAAGTGACCCGGCTTGGTGGGGAGGCGAACCGATTTGGATTACCGCTGAAAAACAGGGCTTAAAATCGGCGACTTATTTCTGGGTCGGTTCAGAAGTCTCTATTGATGGAGTAGCGCCGACTTATTGGAAGCCTTATGAGCAAAACAAAGACTACGGCGAAAGAGTCGATGAGGTTTTAGCATGGCTGCAATTGCCAATATTACAACGTCCTAAACTCGTTACCCTGTATTTTTCAGCTGTTGACTCTGCAGCCCATGACTTTGGTGTGGGTTCAGCAGAAGAACGAACTGCTGTCGCGAGAGTAGACCAGCATGTAGGTGATCTAATCCAAGGTTTAAAACAACTCGGATTATACCAACAAGCCAATATTATTGTGGTGGCTGATCACGGCATGGCCAACTTATCTGATGAGCGTTTAATCAACCTCGATGAACTTATCGATTTGTCGGCGTTTGACGTGTCTGATTGGAACAATAAACAAAAACCGCTTTATGCACCTTTTTTGTCGTTATATGGTGGTGAAAAAGAAATTGATGCGGCTCAAAAGCAGTTGCAAGGCTTTAATCCGCACCTGCAGGTATTTCGTCGAGGAGCCTTTCCTGATAATTATCATCTGGATCATCCTGACAGGGGCCCAGATTTGATGTTAATGGCTGATGTAGGTTGGTCAATTTATGCCAGTATCAACAAAGCACAACCGCAAACGTTGGCAGCCACAGGCCGCAGTATCGCCACCCATGGTTACGATAATCTTGACCCTGTTATGCAAGCTACATTTGTTGCCACGGGTCCCTTGTTTAAAAAACAGGTGAGAGCTAAGGCGTTTGAAAACATCGAAGTTTATGGTTTGCTCGCTTGTGCCTTAGGGATTAAACCGGCAAAAACGGATGGCGATATTCAAGGTATGCAAGGCATGCTCACCCAAACATGTGAACAATAGTGTCAATAGGACCTGCATTAACCGATCTTATCCACAAGGCGTTGTTAGCTGCGCAGTTTTTACTATTGCACTGCGACCGCTACCCATTCACTTAATATCTGCAGACAACGATTGGAGCGCTTTTGTGGTCAATAATAAACTCTTGTCCTCTTAAAGCCTCTTTAAATAATGTACTAAAACTTGAAAAATTTTATCTTCATCATAGGGTTTCTCCAACAATGCATCCATTCCGGCGTCTGCACACCTTTTTTTATTCTCCTCAGAAATATCCGCAGTAAAAGCAATGATCGGTGCCTCAATATAGCGTTTTCCTGCTTTGTTTTGCCTGATGGCCCTAGTTGCATCGTAGCCGTCCATAACGGGCATATGACAATCCATCAGTAAGATATCAATAGTCTGTTCCGTACCAGTTAAAACATCCAAAGCTTGTTGGCCATTATCTGCTGTCAGTACATTAAACCCTTTTTGTTCAAGTAAACTTCGGGCAATCTCCTGATTAATAAAATTGTCTTCTACCACTAGAATCCAATGGCCTGCCAAATCTACTGTGAGTGGATTGTCTACCGCTTGTAAAATAGCTGGTGTTTTTGCCAGCCAAGGTTTAACAACTGTGTCTGGATCATCAGCCTCAACAGGTTTTTGCACTTGCACAGTGAAGCTGAAGCAAGAGCCAATGTTAAGTTCACTAGATACGTAAACATGGCCAGACATTAGCTGACATAATTTATCTACTATGGATAGCCCTAAGCCTGTTCCGCCATATATGCGCGTTGTCGATGTATCTTGTTGGCTAAAAGCACTAAATAAATCAGCCATTTTATCTGATCTGATCCCGACACCTGAATCTCTAACCGTGCATTGTAAATACCAGTGTTGATCGCGACTTAAATAAATGTGGGGCGTGATGATAATTTTACCCTGTGAGGTAAATTTAATCGCATTGCTGATAAGATTCGACAATATTTGTTTAATGCGATGTGGATCGCCCATCATCTGACAGGCGGGTAACGTGGCGGTATCGAGGTAAAGTTGTAGGTTTTTCAGTTCTGCGGCGCCTGCAAATAAAGCCATAGCATCTTCAATAAGGGCAAGCGGTTCAAAGGCGATGCTTTCAATTTGCAGCTTATTTTCTTCTAATTTAGAAAAATCTAATATGTCATTTGCGATATGGTTTAAAGCCTGGGCACTTTGCTTGGCTAGGGTCAAACGCTGACTTAAGTCATCGCGCTCAATCAATGGTATCGCTAATGACAGCATGCCAATAATACCGTTTAAAGGGGTACGAATTTCGTGACTCATATTGGCCAGAAAAGCGCCTTTGGCTTGCATGGCCACTTCAGCATATTCTTTTGCTTTAACCAATTCTGCTTCTGTTTGTTTGATATGGGTAATATCGGTTGCTAAGCCCAAAATAAAAGCTTCGTTTAAGTTGTTGTAAAAACGTACTTTTTTGGTCCACAGTATTCGTCGCTCACCGTTGGGAAATAGAATACTTTCTTCTATTTCAGAATAGCCTGTCTTAAATGCATGACGATCTTCAACCAGAAACGCATCACGCTCTTTTTCATCAAATGCTTCGAGGGTTGTGCTGCCAATTACATGTTCACGAGTATCAGTAGGGTATAGTTCCAAAAACTTTATATTGGCCGCAACAATACGAAATTGCTCGTCTTTAACAAATACAATATTTGGCAAATTTGCATAAATTAAATCTTGAAATTCGGCGTAATGCTGGGCTTTTAGCGCGATTTCCTTAGCCTCCGTTATATTGGTTACTGTGCCACTTATTTCCAATGATTTACTGTGAATTGTTAAGGCGCAAGACGCGTTCACTCTTAACCAAGACGTTTTGCCTGAGGCAGGTAAAACCCGAAAATCTAAGGTTTTATTATGTGGTTTAAAATTCAAAAACTGGCGCAGATAGTCGATGAGTGGCCGACGATCATCTTCGAAAACATGACAAAATAATGCTTCAATCGAAGACTGGGTCGTGGATAAATCGTTTATCGCAAAAAGGGCAAAAAGCTGAGAGTTGCAAGTTAGAGTATTCTGCTTGTCTTGCCAGCGCCAAATACCAATTTCAGAATGATCCAGAATGTCAGAAATAGAGGACGCTTCTTCAAATGCTGCGAAAGTGATAGTCGCTGCCAAGTCGCAGATACTGTTCCTGTCTTGAACTTCAATCATCAGTAAAGCCTCTACGATAACTTTGACATTTTACCACCAAAATAGCAGTCAAAATGCTTATCATCAATACACTGGCCGCATTAATCTGAGGTAAATTGATGGGCGGCCGGGCTCGGCTAGGTTTTTTACTTACCATAGTGAATGGCTGTATTAACTTGTAAACTGCTGTTTTAATAACCCTAATTTGAAACTGCGTACATACTAAGTATGAGTTTGCGATTGAATTGGGATAATGTCGTGGAGTTTTCGGTACATGGTAGCCTAAAAATAGAAATGAGTGGGCAAGTTATTATTGCTCAAGTTGGTGGTCCCTGGAATCTAGAACTTATTCGATTGTTTCGCAATATGATTACCCCCTATATAAACCAAATATCCGAGCAAGGAGAGTGGGGGTTGATAGTACATGTCGCCGATTCTGCTATGTGTCCTCCTGATGCCCTCAGTTTAATTAAAAAAGGGGCTGACATAGATATTTCTAATACTAAACGGGTGTGCACCAGTTACGTTATTTCACCGGATACCGAAGGTTATAACTTAATGCTTCCCATTTGGTACAATATCTATACAGGTAAAATACCCTTTGAAATTTTCGATACAATTGACCAAGCCATTATTTGGGTTAATGATCACCTGTAAGTTAGCGCAGCGTTTTTCTCGGAAATTGTCATGATGTTTTTTCACCTAAAGCCTTATATCAAGCCCAAAAATTAGCAGTAACTTTGTAGTGTATGCTGAATAATGACTCAGTCGATTAGATCTCATATGTTTGCTATTGTTGTTGGTAAGCAACTGTTTAATTTGGCACTCAAGTTATTCAGTGTTTGACAATCTACCTACGGAGAACATGACCAATGAGCAAATCCTATCCCGACATTACCCAAAGTATTTCCGATAATATGAAAATATTGCGAGCCGATATTCCAGAAACCATGCAAGGCTTTTCAGCGATGGCCAAAGCCGCCTCTGCTGAGGGTGTTTTAGACAAAAAAACCAAAGAGCTTATTGCCTTAGCCATTGGTGTTTCAACTCGTTGTGATGGTTGTATTGGTTTTCATATTAAAGCTTTGATCGGGCTTGGTGCGAGTAAGCAAGAAGTAGCAGAAACTCTTGGCATGGCGGTTTATATGGGCGGTGGTCCATCATTAATGTATGCCGCTGATGCAATGCAAGCCTTTGAGCAGTTTAGTGAAAGTGCCTCAGAGGCATAAACAATCGAGTTAACGGCGATTAGATGGACATTGCACCACTAAGGAATATTGTTGTTCAGTAAAGCAGATTAATTTGCTTTTCTTTCAGCTGTTTCAACTTAAGTTTATAAACTGTTGGTTTTAATTAAGCGAAGCCCTTTGGTTTTTGCCTTACTTTAATCGCGCTTAGGCAAATTAAAATAAATACTTTTCATAGAGTTAAGAATATGAAAATATGAGTAAAATTAAGCATTAGGCCATCCTAAATAGACGCTGAGTTTACTCAGATTTAATTAGAATGTGGCCAATAGCTTGTTTGACTTTAAGTGGTTCCGAAGTCTGATGAGTTTAAAAGATGGAACTATCAACAATAATAAGGATGTACTCATGAAAGATATATTTTTCTTCGATTCAATGTTAACCCCTAAAATAATAACCTTTGTTTATTGGCTGTTACTTTTTGCAGCTTTAGTCTCTGGATTAGGCGCCATGTTCAGTGAATATGGTAGCGGCATATTAGGTGGTTTAGGCATTATTATCGGTGGTGCTATAGGCGCAAGAATTTGGTGTGAGTTAATGATTGTTTTGTTCAAAATACATGAGAACTTGCAAAAAATTGCCAATAAATCTGACTCACAAGCGTAAGCATTATTTGTAAACAACTGTGGTAGTGCAACAATCCTGCGCATAACTGAATGCTATGCGAGGAACTTCAAAAAGGGCTGCAACCACTTGTCGCGGCCCTCACTCTATTTACTGGCAATGAGCTAAAAAGGGTTCTGACTGTAACCTTGGGCGGCAAAAATCGTGTGGGCCGTCATTGCGGATAAGGCCATATCGACACCTTCAATCATGTCTTGATTAGCAATTTGATGATAGGCCGAAGATTGTCCACACAACACAAACTTTACCTTATTTTTCAAAAGGGTAGAGATCAATTCAAGGTTAGGGTTCTGTTTGTCGTATTTAGTCTGATAGGCCTTGGCATTTAACATCTCATTACTCGCACCGCCATGTATAACTACGGCTAGTTGAATGTCGTGGGCTGGTGTGCCATTTGCTACATGCATATTTAGAAAACGCGCGACTGTATCAAAACTACGATTGAGCGCGCCATCTTTACCTGCTTCACTCACATCAAAGACCACTTTGAGCACAGCACCCTTCTCAAGCTTCATATCTTGTTGCACAGGCGTATGTTTGCCATAAGCAAAAATAACGGGGCCATCAGCAAATTCAGCTGCAATACTTTTATCCCATACGCTACTAAGTAGCATTACGAGGGTCACTATAGTTAATGTTTTCATCTTGTATTCGTCCGTCTTTTTTAGGTTATTAAAGTTTGGATCCAGTATTCACTCGGTCCAGTCTATTAAACTAGCTAATGGCTAAAGGAGGATAAAGGAGGATAAAGATATTAACACAGCGCTACAACTGAGATTGATTAAGAATATACCAATTTATACTACAGCCCCTTTATTTAAGGGAATTGTATGGATAGGGGAGTGAAATAATCACAACAAATTTTGAGATTATTTGTTTAGCTGAGATATTTTTGTTAATTTCACGACATAGAAAAACCAATAGTTATTAAGAATCACCCTACTATGAAGCTTGCTGCTTTAATTCAGTCACCCATCCATCAACAAATAGAATCTTTATATCATGCATTCTCAAGCTTACATGAATCTGAAAAAATCAACTTAGTGGTTTTGGCTGTGGTGTACAAACCTATTGGTATAACAATGTTAGAGGATGTCATTGATGTATTAAAAACCCGAGGCTTATTACCCGATGCCAAAAAGGAATATTGGCTAAATAAGCAAAGCCGGGATCTGCTGACTAAACAATCGCTGTTGGTGCCAAACAGAGAGGGTTTACAGCTAAATCGATTACTGGCAAACCGGCTAAGTGCTGAAGTAGCGCAATCTCAGTTTCACAGCTTATTTGCGTCCACGACATTGAAGCAAACACAGTCATTGTTACTTGAAATTATAAACGCCGCCGAACAGGTTGTGCCAGTAGTCAACAGCCATAGCTGGCAAAACAAAGTGCTTGATAAACAAAGAGTGATTAGAGACCTGTATTTTTTAAATCTAGGCGACAAGCTTGCAGCGGCTTTTAACTTCAATAAAAACCCACAAGTGGTCGACCATACGGAAAATCATATACTTCTTGAATTACTTTTTTTACCCTTTGACCTCCCTAGGTTTTTGCAATTACCCAAGGTAATTCAATACCAAGCGTTTGCCACTTTGATTAGAACCTTTCAAAGGCAAGGGCAGAGCCTTAACTACCCCGTTAAATTATTAGAGCAAGTGTGCTTAGCGCATGCAGATAGTAATGGTCCCGCTGATAATATCGACTGTCAGCATTTACTGGCTGAGCAGTATTTGTATCAACTGCGTTTTGACGATTTTGAGCGTTTACAGTTTTCCCAAGACACCAGTAGCTATGGTTTGCAGTTACAAGGTGCTTATTGCTTTTTAACCGGCGACAACCAGCAAGCCATTGTCTATTTTGAACAAGCTCTAATGGCTAAAAACAAAATCTCTAAACGCAAAAAACAATATTTAAATGAAGTGCTCGGCTACTTGTATAAATTGGCCTTATTGGTACAAGCCAATCAACAGGATATGAGTTATTTTACTGCTGCTTTGCAACAAGTGGAGTTTGAAGAGAGTGATCGTAAAGTTAACAGTAATTTTTACCATATTGGACAAGGCCTCGTTAAACCGATTCACTGTTTGTCCACTGGTGTAAAATATAATATCAATATTGAATATCACCGCGTGGATGCAGAGTTGGACTTCTTTTCCCATCAACTCAGTTATTTAAATTATGTATTGGCACAGCTATGGTGCAATAAGGCTAAAGACCCAGCACTGGCAAGATTAGCCTTAAAATACCAAGCTGGTTTTGCGCAACTTGACTACCCTATGTTTGCACAACTATGTGAGCAAATGGCAGCCTTCTTCAGTAATAAAGAGAACAACAAAAAGCCCGATTCAAGTTCAACAAACGCGGCTAAATTAATTGATGTCACCACCTTGATAACGACTAAATCCGAGTGGGACTTAGCCCTCGATAAACTCATTGCCCTCAATCCAAATACCGAAAATAATCTGCAAAACACTAAAGAAACCCCAAGCAAACCTGTGCGTTTAATTTGGGAATATGATTCAGGTTATGGCCACAATATAACGGCCCGTGAGCAAAAGTTGAGTAAATCAGGCTGGAGTAAAGGACGAACCGTTGCACTTAAACGCCTAAAAGAAGAAACCGAGCTATTCGACTACTTAAGTGACAGCGACAAAAGGCTCTGCCGCGCCATTGATGCTTATCAAAATTGGGGCTATTACTCAAAAACAGAATATAGCTTACAAGGATTATCGGCACTCGAAGCCGCAGTGGGCATAGACAACTTATACCACTGTGACGATTTAAGCCAAAACATAGAGATCATCAGGCGCGAGCCGGAATTATTAGTTAGCGAACAAGGTGAGCAATTGTGTTTGAGTATTGCTGATTTACCTTTTGATATAGGGGAGTATGAAGGACGAGCCGCTTACGATTTTAAGTCGATTAACCATAGACAATATCAGCTCACGGTATTTTCACCTGCGCATATCAACGTTGCCCAGATTATTGGCGAGTCGGGTTTGCTCATTCCCATCAGTGCCAAGCAAAAAGCCCTAGAAGGCATCGCGGCCATTGCCTCGTTTTTAAACATCCAATCGGATATTACTGAACTCGATACTGGGCTAGAAACCCATGAATGTGATGCCAATTTGGTGGTGAATATTCAGCCAACCCAAAACGGCCTAGCCTTTACCTGCGTGGTAATGCCCTTTGGCGAACAAGGCCCCGCTTTTAAACCCGGCGTGGGGAATGCCAGTTTAACTACTGACCTCAACGGCAAGCGTATTGCCACTCAACGTGACCTAATGCGCGAAGAAACCTTGTTGGATCAACTCGACCAAGTTTGCCCAGCCTTTTTGAATATGCCAGATAACACTCTGTTATTGGACGACTTACAAACAGCGCTAGCTGCTCTAGAACAGTTAGAAATAGCCATTAGCCAAGCATCATTTGATTTAGTATTGCGCTGGCCCAAAGGCAAAAAAATAAGCTTAAGCAAAAAATTGGGCAGCGAGCATCTGCAACTCGCCTTCAGTCAAAAAAATGAGTGGTTTGATATTAGCGGCGACTTGCAAATAGACAATGAACAAGTGATTGAGCTGCGCAAATTGCTTGAACTGGTTAAAACCAGTAATGGTCGTTTTATCGAACTGGGTACGGAGCAGATACTCGCCTTGTCTGAGGACTTACGCCATAAACTTGAGCTCATCAACCAAGTCACCGACGAGGGTAAGTTTCACCCCTTAGCCAGTTTGCAAATGGAAGAAGCCACCAGTGGTATGCGCATGAAAACCATTCATGCCTGGGATGCGCAAACCAAAAAAATGCATCAAGCCAATGAAATAAAACCACGCATTCCGTCTACGTTTCAAGCGCAATTGCGCGACTACCAGCTGGTGGGGTTTGAGTGGGCATCGCGTCTTGCTCATTGGGGCGCAGGCGCGTGTTTAGCCGACGATATGGGCCTAGGTAAAACCTTACAAGCCCTAGCTATTTTACTGTCACGGGCCAGTCACGGGCCCAGTATAGTGATTGCACCTACCTCAGTGTGTTTTAACTGGCAACAAGAAGCCCTAAAGTTTGCCCCTACCTTGAATATAAAACTATTTGCCGACTCTGCTACTACCTTACAACGTGAAGGTTTGTTAAACGAATTAGGTCCCTTTGACTGCGTGATCATTAGTTACGGACTGTTACAAAGGGAAAGTGACATACTCAAACAAGTGCGCTGGCACAGCATAGTCGCCGACGAAGCCCAAGCGCTGAAAAACCCACTGGCCAAGCGCACTAAAGCAGCTTATGCATTAAAAAGCGACTTTAAAATGATTACAACCGGCACGCCAATTGAAAATAATTTAACTGAACTTTGGAGTTTATTCCGCTTTATTAACCCAGGTTTACTTGGCAACATAAAACGTTTTGGCGAACGATTCTCACTGCCCATTGAAAATGCCAATGAAGACCCGCTCGCTGCGCGCAAAGCCAGCCAAGGACTAAAGGCCTTGATCCAACCTTTTATTTTACGACGTATGAAAAACCAGGTATTAAAAGAATTACCATCCCGTACTGAGATTAACATTCGAGTAGAAATGAGTGCCCAAGAGCGTGATTTTTACGAAGCGCTGCGACTCAATGCCATAGACAATATTAGTCAAAGCGACCAACAAGCCAATGTAGGTGAACAGCGAATTAAAATGCTGGCTGAGTTAGTCAAACTACGTCAAGCCTGCTGCAATCCTAAATTAGTCATGGCCGAAACCGACATCCCCAGCGCCAAACTGGCCGCTCTTGATGAATTACTCGACGAGTTGAAACTGAATAATCACAAGGCACTTATTTTTAGTCAGTTTGTGGGCCACCTACAATTAATCAAGCAGCACATCGAAGCAAAAGGCTTTAGTTATCAATATCTCGACGGTTCAACCCCACAAAAGCAGCGACAAAAAAGTGTTAACGCCTTTCAAAACGGCGAGGGTGATATATTTTTAATCAGCCTAAAAGCCGGTGGTTCAGGTTTGAATTTAACTGCCGCAGACTATGTAATACACATGGATCCTTGGTGGAACCCGGCAGTAGAAGAGCAAGCCTCCGACCGTGCCCATCGTATAGGTCAATTACGACCGGTTACCATCTACCGACTTATTACCCAAAACACCATAGAAGAGAAAATTGTCGCCCTGCACCAGCATAAACGTGACTTAGCTGACACCTTGTTGGAAGGCAACGAAGCCGCCACCAAATTATCAGTCGCCGATATGCTGAATTTGTTGAAGGAAACGTTTTGAGGTGGTTGATTTTTCCCGACTGAAGTCGGTCCTACAATGGGGCATAAGATAATTGTAGGATGGAGTAGGTGTTATTTAAGCCTAAGCTTTTTTTGGAATGAGACAAAATGGGGATTTTTGGGCCAAATTCATAAAAAGGCAGGCGTTATTTTTATTTGAGTTGTTGCAATTAATTGAGGTGGTTGATTTTTCCCGACTGAAGTCGGTCCTACAAGGTCCTACACGGTCTACATGGTCAACATATTAGGCGGTTTTATTGCTTTTTTAGCTCATCACATACGGCTTGCAGTTGTTGGGTGAATGCGGCTTTTTCGCCAAGGGTGGCCGCCAGAATGCGCATTCCCTCTTCGCAGTCTTGGTTGGCGCGCACCATGTCGCCAGCCGAGGCAAGAACGGTGGCACGGTTGACCAATAAATCACCGTGGTTCGCATGAACTTCCCCATAACTGGCATCATAGTGAAGTTTTGCTTCATCAAAATGCGCAAGCGCCGCTGGCAGATCATGTTGATCGCCTGCAATCAAGCCTAAATACACCTCAGCAATGCCGCTTAGGTAATGGCGACCACCGTAGGCTTTTGTGTAAATGTGTACCGCTTGAGTTAACGCTTTTTTTGCCTCATCTAAGATGCCCATGGCATGTAATATTTGCCCTTGCATAGACAGAGCATCGGCTAAAGTGGGGTTATTATCTTCCAGAATGACTTGCATAATAGCTATTGCGGCCTTTATTTGGCCGAGTGCAGGTTCTAAGTTACCACTTAAAAAGTTAACTTGCGCTTGCGCCAGTGCTATTTGTCCTAGCAAAATATCCTGATCGCCAGCACTCTTTTGCACAAGCGTTTTTGCTCTTTCAAGATCTGCTGCTGCCTGCACCATATGCCCAGAGTCTGACAACAGCAATGCGCGATTTTGTAGGATCTTTGCTATTTCCAATTCATCTGGCTTGGCAATATTCTCTAACTCATGCAGTGCAAGGGCAAATGCCTTCAGCCCAGCATCATATTGGCCGCGTTTATAGTAGATGAGAGCTTGAAGTCGAGCGACATCAGCACGAGTCTTGGCCGAGTCGCGACCAAAGTCACCCAGCTGCTTTTGTGCTGCCAGATCTTGGACGTATTTAGCGGTCTCCATCGAAGCATCTAAGTGTCCCTTTCGCCGCAATGCCTCAGCTTTTATCAAAAATGCCGCAGGATTTTCTAACCCAGAGAGGGCGGCAGTAGCATCCACTACGTCAATTGCTTGATTGAATAGACCCAAATTATTGTAAGCCAGAGCAATGGTTGCTGACAGGCGGCTTTGCACCAGTGGTTGGTCGTGCAATTCTTTCGCGATCCTTTTCGCCCCGCGGTCTAGGATCGACATTGCAGTGATGGTATTAGGGTTCTCTTGAACAGAATTTCCACTGGCGAAGGTTTTAACCAAAAAATCTGAAACTGCTCGAGCGGTGGCGGATTCTTGTTCGGCAATCGTTCTCTGTGCATCAGCCTCGAGCCGGCGGTCATTAGCATAAACTGCGAGTCCCACGGCAAATACAGCCGCAACCAAAGACACCAAGCTTACTTGCACTAGTATGCGAATGCGCCGCGCAGCCTCACGCTGCACTAGATCATCGAGTCGCAGTCCTGTTAAGCCGCTGATAAGTTTTAGTTTTGCCAGTCGTTTTCCATCTGCGCTCTTGCGTAGATCTGCTGCGATGGGTTCACTTGGCACATCAGTCAACACACCACTTGGTGCGACAGTAAACTTGAGTGCGGGCGCAAAACATTCAAGATTAATTGTATCTGCAGTTGCGTTTGGAACGCCGTCTACGATAAGTGCCAGAACCTTGTTTGCACCGTGCATCAATTTGAATTGTCGGATTTCCTCGTTCACCCATTTGGAGCGAGCAGAGGCGGGGGAACAAATAACAATTAAAAACAACGAACGAGTTAGGGCATCTTGCAATTCTGTGCCTAAATTGCCGCTCGCTGGTAGTTCATCCACGTCGCGAAAAATAGGCGATAGCCGCTTAGGAACTGGCCCCAGAGCTGTATGATTACCAATCAGTTTTTTGGGTAGGCGATAACGCTCTAATTCGCTATGCAACCACTTAGCAATGGTTTTATCGCTATGACTGTAACTAATGAAAGCACGGTAGGCAGGCTCGTCTGTTTGCTTCTTCTCTAGCGCTGCCATGCTAAGCCTACTTCAATTGGCGTTTGCGCCACATCGCGAGCCATGCCATCCCAAACATCATTAATACTAAGTGAGTTGGTTCGGGCACGGATTCAACCGGTGTAATGCCTGGGCCGCTGATAGCGCGAAAACCAATCTCTCCGTTTTCGAATGTGGGTAAGTTGAACTGATACAGACCACTATTAATACCATTGATAGGTGAACTACTTAAAGACTGGGCTGCAAATAACCGGCTTGCGTTCCGCGGACCCGCCTCTCCACCACGGCCAATGGGATCACCAAAAGCACCATAGGCAATAGGGCAGGCCTGTCGCCCTGTGTCATAACAAAATGCATTAGAAAAGGTGGTTACTTCGGTGATGTAAGTTAAATTACCGATTTCATCTGGGGCAAGCATCAGCGATTCTGGAAACGCAACAATAAAATCCGTCGCCCCCCAGTCATAACTTATCTGCTGTACGCTCCCATCCGGTGACGTCCGGCGAAAGTTGGTCAGGAAGCGTTCAATGTCGGCAAAATCTTCTACGATAGTATTTGGGTTGCCATTTTCGCCAAGAACCAGTGATAATCCGCCGCTCAGCTGAAATAATATATCCTCCCCTGAGACGACTTTGAAATCAAAATGAGTTCCCACGACGGCCGAACCAGGGACGGCGTCCACTTTTCCGACATCCTGCCAGTTATAGTCGCCATCATCACGTAACTCACAAGTGCGCAAATCGTTGGCAGAGCAGCCAGAAACATAAATACCCAAACCCGCTGCGGTGATTTGCGAATTTAGCGTTGGTCGCACTGAGGTGTTACTCGTGTTTTCAAATGAAATATCAACAACGGTGCGCGAGGTCGATTGTACCTGGCGGCCATATGAAGCATTGCCGTTCTGAAATTCAACCACGCCGACGCCAACGCGCGATGTGGTATCAAAAATGGCAGCAGATCCAAAGTCTACGCCGCCAAACGCTTCGTTGATTTGCGCGCCAGAATAACTGGCGATTATGGGGTTTCCATCGACATCGTTTCGAAAGGTGCCAATGGCAGAGGACTCAGTCAATACACCTATAATATTGGCATAAACCGCTCCATGCATTGACATAATAAACAGTATCGCAGTGAAAGATTTAAGTAGCTTTTCCATAGCAAATAAAACCCGAGTAGTGTTGTTGTCACTACAATAGTCCTTAGTTTAGCGTTCGACAAGACAAAATGTGCGCAAAAAATCAGCAGTTTGAAAAATTATTTATTACTGTTCAAGCTATATTAAAATCAATGAAGGTCAGTTTTCGGGCAACGGATTAACCAAGGATGATTGTGATGCTTTTGTGATTTAATCTGCTAGCATCATGGCCTATGCTAAGCATTAACCATTGTCCAAATACTAATGTAAAAAGGATTTATTTTGGCTATTACTCAAACACAGACTGTATTTACTTACTTAGAAAGGGTAGTCATTGTTGTATTGGCAGTCGTCGCTTTTTTGTTGGGAATGATGGGTTATGATAGTTACTACGCCTTACAACATACCGCCACCACAATTAGCGATCTTGCATACTTATCGTTAAATCTTTTTTTCATGCAGTTTTTTGCCAAAGACACCTTACCCTTATCGCTAGATATTGCCAGATGGCTTGCCCCCGCCACCTTAAGCTATACCCTAATAAAAACCCTAATGTCGTTAATGCAGAATCATATACAGCGATTTAGACTGCGCTACCTAAGCGGTCATGCTGTGGTCTTAGGTTTAAATAACCGCAGTATGAATATTGCGCTTTCATTTAAACAACATGGCTTTAAAACTGTGGTAATTGATGATGATGAATATAATAAGTACTGGGGAGAACTAAAAAAGCACAAGATCAATATGATGATAGAAAACCCAGCTGATACCGGAATATTAACCGCCGCTAATATATCAAAAGCGTCATATTTATTTGCCTGCACACCATTAGATACGGTGAATTTAAATATCATTTATGATGTGTTTCGTTTAAAACAAACCGCATCAGATGGGCCAACTTTGCACAGTGTTTGCCAAATAGATAATCGGACCTTATTACATGCATTAAATAATCGGCCTTTGTTTGCCACCAACCACAACACACTCACAACCAGAACAATAAATTATAATTTTGTTTCAGCACGCTGGTTACTAAATGAATTTGGACCACATAAAGTGGTTAACAATATTGCTCAGTTGAAGGCCTTTAGCATTGTCATCTTAAGTGACAATATATTCACCGCAGAGCTTATACTGAGGTTAGCTGAAATTGGTATTTATGGTTTTTCTGACAAAATTCGTATTGTGCTTGTTGGTGCGAAGGCCTCGCTAATTTGTGCCGATTTGCAAACCCACTACCCAGCCATCAAAGAACTCGTCATATTAGAAGCAGTAGTGCTTACTCGATATGACGATAAGCATTTTCAAATGCAGTTAAACGATATTGCTCCGAATCTAATTTATATCTGTGCTGCTGAAACCGGCGACAAATTACTCGCCCTTCAGAGTGTTTGTGATCAGTTATTCGAGGCGCAAATAGTAGTGTGTGAAACTGATAATCAACGTTCATTTGAATGGTTGCAGGGTGAATTTGCCAAGCAAGACAATGTGCATTTTGCCGATGTGAATAGTGCAATTTGTCATTATGATGATGTATTTGAAAATCGCCTTGATCGCATCGCTATCGTGATCCACAACAATTATGTTGCACAACAGCTTGCTAAGGGTGAAACCACGGCACAAAACTCGTCATTGGTATCGTGGGATGAGTTACCCGAAGTATTAAAAGAAGCCAATCGTAATCAAGCAGACCACGCGGCCATTAAATGCCATTTTCTAACTGGAAAGACCCTTCCAACGGCCGCTGAGGTTAGGGCTGCTTTGACTAGTGAAACTAAAACGATACTAGCTAAAATGGAACATCAGCGATGGGTGGCGGAGAAAAAGTTAGCGGGTTGGCAATATACTTCAGGCAATAAAGACCCGGTAAAAAGACGCTCTCCTAGTTTGATCAATTGGGAAGAATTATCGAAAGAAGAACAACAAAAAGATATTGATACTCTGGACTTGTTGCCAGCACTCGTTGAGCTAATCAATACGCCAAAGAACCTATCTCAGTGACGGCAATAACTGCTGAAGATAGATTACAAGCAGAAATATTAGGTCTTAAAGAGGCCATGGCTAATCGCCCCAAAGCAGCAGCCTTACGCATTGGTATTGCCGGGCCCAGAGTCTTGAATGAACAACAACTAAGTAGCGGGTTGTTAGCACTATGCAATGTCCTTTTAACTATCGCCACAGAGCTAGGTTCGTCTATTCAAAGCAAGCAAAAAGTCAAAAAACATGACGATATAAAGCAATCTCAATTACTCACCCTAAGACTGACTAGTTCACTCGCAATAGGTGCCGATCGATTAGCCATGACAAGCGAGGTCAGTTCATATCTGCACGATAAAGCTAAGCTAGAATACGCGGCTGTTTTGCCATTTTTACTAACAGACTGTAAAAAAGGCATGTACGAAGCAACTCGCAGCAAAACAGAAAATGAAAGCGATTGGTTGGCACTCAATACATTCATTGAACAGATTAAGCGTCAAGCAGAACCCAGTTTGATCGAACTAGAGGGTGATACCACATCAGCAGATACCAGAGATAAAGCCCATTTTAAATGTGCAGAAATGTTAGTGAAAAATATCGATGTATTAATTGTACTCACTAAAGAAGGCAAATCTCAATCATCAAGCCACCATTTAGCGGGCACTAACACGACTATTCGCTTAGCCCAGGAAAGCACAAGGCCCATCATACAAATTGCCCTAGCAGTGGAAGAAAAAGAACCTGAATGTCGAATTCATCCTGGCAGCTGATTTGCACTACCACAAGAAAGTGAAATATCTTCAATCGATAAGGTCAAAAGACGTATATCAAGATTAGTGCCTTTGGGTAAGTTGGGATCCTGAGTGTCTATTAACATGACGACTATGTTAACCAAAAGCTTCGGGCCTAAAAAGCCCTCCTACAGGGAGATGAATAAGCATTCCCAGTCTGAGCCAATGGAGTTATTCGTGATTCAATGTCTTGGTTTTTATCTTTTAGCGGCTTAGTTGATACACACTCTTGCCCTAAGTTTGTCTGTAAGTAAGGTTATTTGTTTACCCCGATTGTTGAGGGAGCTGATTAATTGGTATTGGTATGTCTTTGAAAAGAAATAAAAAATGAAACAAAACGGTAATATGGCTGAAATTTTTAAACTGCAGAATGCGCGCTGAATAATTATAATTTATCTGGAGTGTCATCTAATGTTAAATCTAAATAATAAGCAAAAGCTGTTATTTTTGGCAATATCGTCTGCGCTTGCTTTACAACCTAGCTGGTCTGAAGAAATGGAAGTTGTAGTGGTAACTGCGCAAAAACGTGAGCAATCTTTGGTCAAAGTTCCGATCACAATGGATGTTATTTCTGGAGAGTTTTTGGATCGTACCAACACGGTAGAGCTAGACGACTTATCACGTGTTTTACCCAATGTTGTTATTCAAGAGCAAGCGGTGAGTCTACCTTCGTTTAACATCCGCGGTATTACCGATGATACCTCGTCAATATCAAGTACGCCGCGAATTTCGGTTTATCAAGATGGCATAGACATCAGTAAAAAAACGGTAGCTAGTGCTGCGTTATTTGATATCGCACGAATTGAGGTACTAAAAGGGCCGCAGCCGACCTTGTTTGGTGCCGCCGCAGCGAATGGTGCTTTGAGTATTATTTCTAATCTTCCTAGTGACACACAAGAAGGTAAATTGCGCTTAGGCTATAACGATAAGCAAGGCCAAGAAATGCAATTTATGTTTAATCAGCCGATTAATGAAAACCATAGTTTTCGTATAGCCGGTTTATATCGTGAAATGGATGGCCTCATTAAAAACAATGCCTGTGGTGAAAACTCATACAACACAAGCGGCTATGTTATTAATCATAAGGGCGAAAAAGTAAGTTGTACGGGTAACAATGATTTAAATGGTGTGTCGGTTCAGGCTGTTCGCGCCACACTTCGCTCAACATTTGGTGATCTTGAAGTGATTACGAGAGCCTCTTATGAGTACAATGACCAACCAGGTATTGCATTTAAATCAGGCGCTATTGCACCTAAAAATGGAGATACTGACCCTTTCTCTGACGCTGAGTTGGGCTTAGGTCCTTTATTAGGAATTAAGCGCGATCTTGCTTCGTTTGATATGAGCGCCTCCTACGATGTGTCTTCGACGGTTAATATATCGGCAGATGCTTATTATAAAGATGTCAAACTTGAAGAAGGATTTGACGCTGACGGTTCTGGTCTGCGTATTCAAGATGCTTATTTCGAAAATGACGCAAAATTAAAAGGGGCGTCTGCGCGAATACTTTATGACAACTCATCTGACTTCGTTGCGTTTTTTGGTGCTTCAATAAGCAAAGATGAGTCAATTTTACCTTATTACATTATGGTCGACCCATCAGTCAGAGGCACTTTTGATGCTGCTTTGGCCAGTTTAGAAGCCGCTTTTCCAAATATTCCACTTAATCAAAATATTGCTACCGATGCATCTCTTGAGCAAATCGAAGCATTGAGAAGTCAACTCGTCAGCGCACTTTTCAACGCAGATGGAACACCGGTTCATATTGACGGCCTACCCGAAAGTACAACACTAGGCCCATATATATTTGAAGCATCAATTGATATTAGATCATTGGTTGCAGAAGGGTCTTACGATATTACTGATAAACTAAATATGACTGCGGGCCTGCGATATATTGATGAAACGCGCTATACACGCAATTATCAAGTGTTTGAAGGCGAACGTGATTTTACCGCAACATTGCCTAGGTTTGCTCTGAGTTATGCTGTCACCGACGATTTAAATACCTACTTTAACTATGCCAAAGGTCGTCGTTCGCCGGTTGTTACACCCAGTGGTTCTGGTGTGGCAGTTACCAAGGCTGAAATAGTAGACAGTTTTGATTTAGGTATAAAATATCAAGCTGGAAATATCACCCTTACAGGGGCAGTTTTTACCTATAGCTATCAAGACTATCAGCAGTCATTTACTGATCCACAAACACTGCAAAGTCTCACCGTAACGGTGGGTGACTCAACCATGTCAGGCTTTGAAGCAACGCTTCGCTATGTGCCGTCTAGCACTTTATCAATGACTGCCAGTTTGGGTCTACTAGATGCAACATTTGCAAATAACACTGATGATGGCGCTGCGTTTGAATATGCGGGCAATCGTTTCCGCTTAGCGCCTGAGGTAAGTGGCGCGTTCAATATCAATAAGGTATTTATCCTTAATAATTGGGAAATTGATGCGGATTGGTTAATGAGTTATCAATCAGAAGTGTTTTTTGAGAGTAGTAACTACCCGGGCTTATCGCAAGATGCCTATTGGCTGGTGGATGCCTCGCTTAAGTTTCAGCAACCTAACTCTCAATACGCATTTGAATTGTATGCTGATAACTTGTTTGACGAAGAATACCTAATTGATGCGGGTAATACCGGCGGTGGACTAGGTATTCCTACCTTTGTTGCCGGCAATCCTCGTATATTTGGGGTACGTGCTTACTATAGTTTTTAATTTGAGGCATGTATTAGCCTCTCAATTGAGTGTGCTGCTGGTCTAAGGCTTACACCTGATACCGCAAAGTAGCGGACCAGAAATGTAAAACACCGAAGGTTTCACCTTCGATGTTTTCTTTTTTAGTTCAACAAATATTCAATATTGATCTGAGCCCTTTGATTAGATTACCTTTGGTTAATGCTGTTAAATGCGATTGCAAATATACGTTAATTCAAATTGGATAAATCAATGTTAAAAAACTTACAGCGCTTGTTTTTGGTCATAATGTGTCTCTGTGCTCATTTTACCTATGCCAATGAACGTCTCATATCTGTCAACGTTGCGTCAAAAATACTCAATGAAGAACGTCAGATACAGGTCAGCTTACCGACCAGTTATGACTCAAACTCAGATATTAGCTACCCCGTTTTATATGTATTGGATGGTGAATGGAATTTGGCATTTTTCGCGGGCATGCTGAATAGAATGCACTTATCGGAAGCTGCGCCCGAATACATAGTGGTTGGCATTAATAATACGAATAGAGTAAGAGATCTTACTCCCACAGTGAATGTCGATCCCAGAGGCCCTGTAGGAGAAGGCGGAGGCGGTGATAAGTTTTTAGACTTTATTGAATCAGAACTCATCCCCTTGATGAATAAAAGTTATCGCACCACTGATTTCAAAATATTGGCCGGTCATTCTATTGGCGGTTTGTTAGTGCTTCATAGCTTTCAGTCTCGGCCACAACTATTTCAAGCCCATTTTGCCTTTAGCCCTGCTGTTTGGTGGGGAGGGAGAGAAACACTGCAAGCGACTAAAAGGTTTATTAAAACCGAGCCTCTTCTAGACAATTACTTGTACCTCAATATCGGTAATGAAGGTGGAGAAATGCGCCAAGTATACGACGACCTCCATCAGACAATCGTAAAGTTTCAGCCCATAAACCTTGAATTTTCCTCAGATGCTTTTGACCAACCCCACGGTTCAACCATAGTCGCAGGCTTATTCAATGCCTACCGAAATCTGTTCAAATATCAGTAACACAACTAAACATGCTTGTTCTGTTAAGACGCATGCGGATAGGTTGGATCTGTTGACAGAAACGTTTGAATCAGGCCCTTATTTTTAGCCTAAGTTAATTATTTAGCCTAAAAATGGGGCGGTATGATTGTCGCCGATATATAGATAGTTTGTGCTCTGGTATTAATAGGACAGCCATATTAATCATGATTAAGCAATTCAGCCTGCAAACGCAGCCACCCAACTTTGGGTGGCTGCACATTAGTGATGGCCGCCCTCAATGGGCTGTCCATCGGTATTGTAAAAACCCGATGCGCCGTGTTCGACAAAGCCTAAGTTAATCATTTTGGCTAAAAATGGGTCGGTGTGATCGTCGCCGATATCAGCATAGTCTGTGCTCTGGTATTGAC
>Ga0163216_100357_pt1 | contig 83896 bp, 59 predicted proteins | sample SynspAceP_FD_167610 | JGI IMG/M metagenome (GOLD analysis project Ga0163216, IMG submission 167610) | Saline lake microbial communities from Ace Lake in Antarctica - Synechococcus sp. Ace-P (Illumina Assembly) | ecosystem: Environmental > Aquatic > Non-marine Saline and Alkaline > Saline ... | reverse complement strand
ATTCTAAATCAAAAGATTTATCAAAATTTGAATATATAATTCTTGATGCTGGGTTAGAATCAAATATTGATGATGTTTTGAATTCCGGAAAGTTTTCTGCCATCGAAAACAAGTCTATTAATTTTGGGATAAACGATAACTTGGTTTGGTTAAAATATGACTTAATCAATGAAACGGATATTGAAGAGAAATATCTATTTATCAATAACCCCTCGCTTGATAGTTTAGATTTATATGTAGTCGAAAATGGCAAAGTAATTAATCATTATTTGGGGGGAAGATTGCAAGATTATGATATTAAGCCTATTAGGTCAAAATCTATAATTTTTAAAATTGATCTTCCAAAAAGAAGAGAGGTGTCTTTGTATTTGAAAGTAAAAAGTGTCAATAAGAAAGTTATTATATCTACAATAACTGATTTAGATCATATAGAGGAGATTATTAATACGGAAAACATCTTGTTTGGCATTTTTTCAGGAGTAATTATTGGTTTGTTTTTTTACAATCTATTCCTTTATTTCTCAGTCAAAGATAAAATCTATTTAATTTATGTGATCCACACTGTTTTTGTTTGGCTTGCTCAAAGTTCTATTTTAGGTTATACGCAAGAGTTACTTTGGCAGGACTCAGTTTGGTTAAATCTTAAATCAGGAGTAATTTTCTCATCATTTGTTAGCATTGTTGGCATTTGGTTTTTAAGAGTTTTTTTATTGACAAAACACTTTATCCCCAAATTAGATAAAGGGTTTTATTTTATATTTTTTGTATATGGTTTTATTTTAGTGAATGCATTTTTCTTTTCGATTACGATTAGTTATCAGACTTTACTAGTAACTCAGTCAATAGTTGTTTTATATGTTCTTTTTACAGCTTTAATGATTCTAAGACAGGGTTATGGACCTGCTCGATTTTATCTTCTTGCGTGGTCTGTTTTTATGATTGGCATTTTCCTTTTTGTGATGAGTGAAATGGGCATAATCCCTATAAATAATTTTACAGCTTATATTATGCCTTTGGGTTCTGCACTAGAAGTTGTGCTTCTGTCCTTTGCGCTAGCCGATAAAATCAATATCTTAAAAAAGGAAAAAGAAGAGGAGCAAGCCGAAAGACTAAGAGTACTCGGTCTGAATGAAGAATTGATAAGAGAGCAAAATGCGATGCTAGAAGAAAAGGTAAAAATTCGAACTGACGAGTTAGAGCTCGCTCTTCGTAATCTCCAAAATACACAGAGTCAACTGGTGAGCCAAGAGAAAATGGCTTCTTTAGGTCAATTAACAGCTGGTATTGCACATGAGATCAATAACCCAATCAACTTTGTGAGCTCCAATATCACTCCACTCAAGCGTGATATTAAAGATATAATGGAGGTCGTAGAATTTTACCGTTCTAAGGGGCAAAGTGAGTTCTCCCCCGAAACAAAGAAAGAGGCAAAAGAGCTTGAAGAAGAATTAGAGTTGGATTACGTCCTTGATGAAGTTGATCAGCTCCTAAAAGGAATGGATGATGGAGCTAGACGAACTGTAGAAATCGTAAAAGGACTTCGGATTTTCTCTCGAGTAGATGAGCAGGATGTGAAGAAGGTAGATCTGCATGATGGTATCAATAGTACCATCATCTTATTGAATAGTACGATGCCAAGTAAAATTCGGATTGAGCGGGAATTTGGAGAATTACCGATGGTAGAATGTCTAGCAGGTAAGATCAATCAAGTGTTCATGAATATTATAAATAATGCTGTTCATGCTTTGGCAGATCATATCGAGACAATAAAGGATCCGAAAATCACCATTCGAACCTCTGCTACATTAGATCATATTCGTATTGAAATTGAGGATAATGGATTTGGTATGCCTAAACATGTTAAAGATAAAATATTCGAACCTTTCTTTACTACTAAAGCCGTTGGTAGGGGTACTGGTTTGGGTCTTTCAATTGTTTATTCTATAATTGAAAATCATAAGGGTAAACTGGATGTAGAAACGGAAGAAGGCCAGGGAACTACTTTTATAATTACCCTTCCGATATACCAAAGTACCCAACGATATGAATAAGAAGATTCACGTCCTATACATCGATGATGAGGACAATAACTTAAAATCTTTTCGGGCAACTTTAAGAAAGGATTTTAAGATTTTTACGGCGATAAATGCCGAGGATGGTTTACGTATAGCCCAACAAGAGGAAATACATGTCTGTATTGCCGATCAACGCATGCCTGGGATGACTGGGACCGAGTTCTTTGAGCAAATGGTTAAGATTAATCCGGATCCAATCCGGATATTGCTTACCGGGTATTCTGATATTGCTAGCGTAATAGATGCCATCAATAAAGGGGAAGTTTATCGGTTTATCGATAAGCCTTGGAATATTGAGCAGATAAAAAATTCCATAAAAAATGCTGCAGACATTTATTTTATGCGGACCGAGTTGAAGGATAAGACGCTCAAGCTTAAAAAGCTGCATTCAGAAATGAATCAATTTGTCTATAGCCTATCGCACGAGCTGAGAGGTCCTTTGATGAGTATTTCTGGGGTTTCAAAACTTGCTAAATTGGAAATTGAAGATCCTCATATTTTGGAATACTTTGAAATGATCGATTCAGCTACGTTTAAGTTGGATGATTTTATTTATAAAATGCTGGATTTTTATCGTTCAACTAAAATTGACAATAAAATCTCCGAAATCATTTTTAAAGAAGTTGTGGAGCAACAGATGGATGCTTATCGTTCCAAGTTTGACTTATCACATTTTGAAATCTCTATAAATATCAATCAAGCGGATAAATTCTTTTCTGACAATTCTAAAATTCGAGTAATCTTAAATAATCTCTTCAGTAATTCTGTGCAGTTTCAAAAGCGAGGAGATACTAAAAAGATAATCTCTATTTCAATCAAAGTCGAAGAAGCTATTGCCACTATCCTGGTCGAAGACAATGGTATTGGCATTGATGAGAAATATCAGAGTGAGGTATTTGGTCTTTTTACAAGAGCTACTCAAAAAAATGTAGGAACTGGATTAGGACTTTACATGGTGAAAGAGGCTGTTGAGCAGATGGGAGGCAAAATTGAATTGGATTCAGTTCTGACTGAAGGAACAACAATTAAGATCGAGCTTCCATCAATGGAATAATATTTTCCTAGAAATTGTACCTTTGGGTTCTAAATCGAATTTTAAGATTTTTTATTAACAACATACTTATGATCAATCCTTGGCACGATGTCAACATTGGAAAGAATGCTCCTGAAGTGGTAACCGGAGTTATCGAAATCCCAAAAGGTAGTAAAGGGAAGTACGAATTGGATAAAAAGACAGGCATGCTGATGCTGGATCGCGTGCTATTCTCAGCAGTTCACTATCCTGCGAATTATGGTTTTATCCCGCAGACTTTCTGCGAAGATCATGATCCATTGGATATTTTGATTATTTCTCAGATCGATATTCCCTCCATGTGTCTAGTGGAAGCCAAAGTAATCGGTGTAATGAGAATGATTGATGGTGGTGAGGCAGACGATAAAATTATCGCGGTGGCAGCTGGAGATCAATCAGTGAATTATATTAATGATATCGATGACCTACCTCCTCATTTGATGAAAGAGATTCATCGATTCTTTGAAGATTATAAAAAATTAGAAAATAAAGAAGTAAAAGTGGAAGACTTCCTTGGCAAGGAAGATGCCATGCGGATCATCCGAGAGAGTATCGAACTCTATGATAAAAACTTTAGAACACAACGCCAACGCTAATTTAAAGCCTGAGTTCACTCAGGCTTTTTTGTTTTTCACCTTTTGCTTTCCAGCTTTTTTGGAAAGGTAGTCCACTAAATCTACGTAAGCCTCATGCTCGTGATTGCTGACTGAGATGGATTGCTGATCGGTAAAAGCGATAGTAAGCTGCTTAAATTGGCGCTTATTCGCAGTGATTACTTCCTCATCCCAGGCCATGATTTGAGCGAGAGGATAAACTTTTGTATAGCCTCTCAGCGGGAGCTTTACGATAATCTGATCTTTCCCAGCAGTGATAAATCGGTAACCAGCCATCATTTTTACCAAGAGCATTAATATTACTAAAGTGATTAGGCTACAGGCAATTAAATAAAACCAAAGCCCAAAGCTTCCTTTATAAGCAAAGTCTCTAAGAATGAAAATCAGGCCTGCTATCAAAATGAGAAGAACCATACTCAAGGAGATATAGGTGGATACTTTTGGTTTAATGACCATCGGGCTGCGCTTTTATTTCTGTAAGTTTTGCTTTTGCAAAAGTCTCCAAATCTTTGAAAAAAGCGAAGAAAATTAATTCAAATTCTGCTTCTCGCTCGATCAATGCTAGGTGGGCCACTTCCATTTTGGAATCAAAGCGAGTTCGTTTAGAAAGCCCAGTCAGTGACATTTGAATTCCCTCAAGCGTTCCATATTGGAGCAGCCAGTTGTCTTTTCGCATCCAGTAAAACATCTTTGCGAAGCGATCCGGAAAATAGTTAGAGTTTTTTTCAAGGATTAAAAAAGTGCTTTCGGTGAAAACCTCCAATGACTGGCCACTGAATTTATTCCAATTTTTTCCCAAAAAATAGTCAAAGAAGATGTCTGTAATCACAGTAGAATAATGACCAAAATTAGGTCTCAAATAACTTTGTCCTGCTCTTACTAAAGGGTAAGTGTCCGTAAAGCGATCGATCTCCCTATGTAATAAAATCCCCTCGGTTATGGCGCGTGGATAATCTAAGAGCTTTTTGCCTTTGACAAAATCTGCTATGAAATTCCCCACAAGAACCTCCTCTTGTCCAAATGACAAATATGCATGTGCCAGGTAATTCATTGATTTTGGTGTTTTTTGGAAAACAAGGGCTGAGTTGAGTAGTTTCGAACTCAAATTAGCAATTGATGCCGAATATAGAAGAAGAATTAAAGCAAGGACTCAAACTTTTAAAACTGGAATGGCAGGAAGACTTGGCTCAATACCAAAAGAAATTTTTGAATACCAGTTTGACGGAGAAGAAAAAAGAAGGCATTACCTGGCATCCCATTCAGCTCAAAAAAAGTAAGATCGGAATGGGCGAACGGCTTTTGGTGGAGGTGGAGCGATTGGATAATAAGTATCCTTCTTCTTTCAGCTCAGGTAAATCTGTCTCGTTTTTCAGTACGCAAGAAGGTTATCATTCCTCAGAAAATAGGGTCAATGGAGTAGTTAATCAAGTAAAGAAAGATACGATGGTGGTCACGCTCCAAGCAGATGAGCTACCGGAGTGGATGGAAAATAATCGCCTCGGAGTGGATCTGCTTTTTGATGAGGCAAGCTATCGAGAGATGGAGTTTGCGCTGAAGAAAGTGATCGTTGCTGAAAGCCAACGTTTAAAAGAACTTCGAGAAATCTTACTAGGATCTGCTCAACCTAATTTTTCCGAAAAGCGAAGAGACAAAATCTCTGGCTTGAATGATTCTCAAAATCAAGCTTGTGAATTGATCGCTAATGCCAAGGATGTAGCAGTGGTCCATGGTCCTCCGGGCACAGGAAAGACGACTACGTTGATTGAAGCGATTCAGGAGGCTGTGATTGGCAATCAATCTATTTTAGTTTGTGCCCCTAGCAATGCCGCAGTTGATCTCTTGGTGGAGAAGCTTACTGATCGAGGAATTGAGACTACGCGGCTAGGCCACCCCGCTCGGGTGGAGGAAAAGATCCTAAACCAGACTTTGGATGCAAAGACCGCTTTCCATGACAGTTATCGAGACTTGAAAAAGCTTCGAAAAGAAACCAATCAATGCCTCAACCTTGCAAAGCAATACAAGCGCAACTTTGGTCCTGAAGAGCGAGCGCAACGAAAAATGATGTTTGCCGAAGTTTCTCGGCTCCGTGAGGCATCCAAATCACTGGAGCAATATATTCAATTTGATATTTTCCAGCGAACCCAGGTATTTGCGACCACGCTCGTGGGTGCTTCCTCCTACCATTTGAAAGGGATGACTTTTGATGTAGTGTTTATAGATGAAGCCGCTCAGGGCTTGGAGGCGGCTTCTTGGATTCCGATTATCAAGGCAAAAAAGGTGGTTTTTGCAGGTGACCATTTCCAACTTCCGCCTACGATTAAGTCCTTTCAAGCGGCTAAAGATGGACTTGCCAAGACGCTATTTGAAAAAGTAATTCTCCGAAATCCTCAAGCTGCGCAATTACTGGATCTTCAATACAGAATGCCGGAAGTAATCATGGGCTTTTCCAATGAATGGTTTTACAAGGGCAAATTGAGGGCAGCGGAAAACACGAAAACTCATGAATTCCCAAATGAATCAGCGATGGAATGGATTGATACGGCCGGATCTGGCTATTCAGACCAAGTGGAAGCTGAGAGTTTAAGTACTTTTAATCCAGAGGAAGCTAGATTCGCCTGCGAGCATCTGAATAATCTGATCAAATCGATTGGAGTCTCAAAATTTAAGGAAGAAAGCTGGACGATTGGTCTGATTGCACCTTATGGAGCTCAGGTTCGACTGATTAGGAGCATAATCTTCGATTCTTATGACTTCCCAAATTTGAAGTCAATTTCAGATTTGATGACCATCGATACCGTAGACGGCTTTCAGGGACAGGAGCGGGATCTGATGCTGATCTCCCTGACACGATCCAACGACCGTGGAGAAATCGGCTTTCTGTCTGAGGAACGTAGAATGAATGTGGCACTCACCCGAGCCAAACGAAAACTGGTTTTGATCGGGGATAGCAGCACCTTGGCTGTTCATCCATTCTTCGACTCTCTGCTCGGATATGTAGAGGAAAAAGGTGGCTATCGAAGTGTTTGGGAGTTTTTGGGATAATAGAAGATTGTCAATCTTCTTTTTTATAGCTCAGACTGAGCAAGCTCAACACCTCCCCAAAAGCTTCAGCAGATTTCAACTGTTGCTCACTGACTTCTTTACCCAAAAGTCGGAGAAGTAAAAGCCCATAGATTCCATTGAGGCAGATTTGGATTTCATTGCCAAGGTCTTTTCCCTCTGCTTGGACGATCGCCTCCAAGATAAATGGTTTGGCTCTTGAATAGGTCTCGAAGTAGGTTTTATCAGTTTTGAGTAAGTTCCAATGAACTTGAGCTAGTTCCATCACCACTTGATTCAACTCGTCTAGATGACCTTTCAGCATGATTTCTTCAGTCTTCATTTGCTTGGACAAGTCCGCAAACCAAGTTGAGATTTCGATTTTTTCATCCCCAGACACAGGGTATTTGGATACGAGGTATTTGTCCATTTCTGCTCGATTGCCTTGATAGGATCGAATTAAGTCCTCCATTTGGTACATGTAGATGAGGTATTCAGCTATGTTTTGTGACTTTTTGCTTTCGGCGACTGATTGCATATTTTCTTAAAGTAGAAGGGCAAAGATAAATAGATAATAAAAAAGATGGCTTTTCGAGCAGATATGAAAAAGATAGGCTAAAATCAGATGTTTTAACTAGCACCTATCTCCCCGAAGCCGTTTGCAATTGGTTCAAGAGTTCAGTTATGGATCTTGACTTAAGCAGACTTCGGGCTGCTTTTTGGGTTTCTTTGGGGAAGAAAAATCTAAAGACGTATTTCAAGTGATAAAATCCTGAAATTTCAATAACTATGTCTCAATTTTCAGGTTCATTAAGGAAGAGACTGGTCTTGAAGATTGATAAATGAGTTTGTAAATTGAAACGTATAGTACTATCCGGTTTTAAGAGGGGAGGAGATACGGACAAAAGTTTGAAGACTTGCGCCAATTGAGACCACAATGGGGTATGGATCCAAGTTCGAAGACCTTCCTCAGGTTAGCCTTGATCCTTGAAAATTGCATTTGAAACTTAATCATTGATTTTCTCTATTCTCATTTCTCCTAGTTATTTATTACTTTTGCGCCCGAAATGAATATGAAAAACATCAGAAATTTCTGTATCATCGCCCACATTGACCATGGGAAAAGTACATTGGCAGATAGGTTATTGCAAGAAACTGACACGGTAGCGGATCGGGATATGCAAAATCAGTTGTTGGATAATATGGATCTGGAGCGCGAGCGAGGCATTACGATCAAATCGCACGCCATCCAGATGAAGTATACTTTTGAGGGAGAGGAATATATCTTAAACTTGATTGACACTCCTGGTCACGTAGATTTCTCCTACGAGGTTTCTCGATCTATTGCTGCCTGCGAGGGTGCATTGTTGATCGTGGATGCATCTCAAGGTGTCGAGGCTCAGACGATTTCCAATCTTTATTTGGCGCTTGGCCATGACTTGGAGATTATCCCTGTCCTCAATAAAATTGACCTTCCCGGAGCAGATCCGGAAGCCGTTGCCGATGAGGTGATTGATTTACTCGGGTGTAAACGTGAGGATATTATTCTGGCCTCTGGCAAAGCTGGATTAGGAATAGCAGATATTCTCAAAGCTGTGATTACTCGGATTCCCGCCCCAAAAGGCGATCCCGAAGCACCACTTCAGGCGATGATCTTTGACTCGGTTTATAATTCTTTTCGTGGGGTAGAAGTTATTTTCCGAATTTTTAACGGAACGATGAGCAAAGGAGATAAAATCAAATTTGTCAATACTGGTAAGGAATATGAGGCTGACGAAATAGGTATTTTGGGTCTCAACCAAATCCCACAACAAACGATGGCTGCAGGCAACGTGGGCTACCTGATCTCAGGGGTGAAAGTTGCTAAAGAAATCAAAGTGGGTGATACGATCACGCACGTCAAAAGACCCTGTGATAAAGCTATCCAAGGTTTTGAAAACGTGAAACCAATGGTTTTCGCTGGTATCTACCCAGTAGAAACTACGGACTACGAGGAGCTTCGTTATTCAATGGAAAAACTCCAGTTGAACGATGCTTCGCTAGTTTGGGAACCGGAAACTTCCATGGCTTTGGGTTTTGGATTCCGTTGTGGGTTCCTAGGAATGCTACATATGGAGATTATCCAAGAGCGATTGGAGCGGGAGTTTGATATGACTGTGATCACAACCGTGCCTTCAGTGCAGTTCAAAGCGCTGATGACCGATGATACGATCAAACTGATCAATGCCCCTTCGGATATGCCTGATCCGACTCGGATGAAGCACATTGAGGAGCCTTATGTAAAAGCATCTATTATCACCGCGGCAGAATATGTAGGAGCGGTGATTACGCTTTGTATGGATAAGCGAGGTCAGATTAAGAATCAGATTTACCTGACTTCCGAGCGAGTGGAATTATCTTTCGATATGCCATTGGCGGAGATTGTGTTTGACTTTTTTGATAAATTAAAGACAATTTCTAGAGGATATGCCTCGCTGGATTATGAGCTGATCGGTTATCAAGTGTCACACATGGTGCGATTGGATGTAATGCTCAATGGCGAGCCCGTTGATGCTTTGTCAGCAGTAGTTCACAGAGACAAGGCTTACGATTGGGGTAGAAGACTCTGTGAAAAACTGAAAGAATTAGTTCCTCGTCAGATGTTTGAAATTGCAATCCAAGCTGCGATTGGTCAGAAAATTATTGCCCGTGAGACGGTAAAGGCGATGCGTAAAAACGTGTTGGCGAAGTGCTATGGTGGTGACATCTCACGAAAGCGGAAGCTCCTCGATAAGCAGAAAAAAGGCAAAAAACGTATGAGACAAGTCGGAAACGTAGAAGTGCCCCAAGAGGCATTTATGGCGGTATTGAAGCTTGATTAAGAATTGATTGCGAGGTGAAAGAATTTCGAGATTCATCATAACTATAGGAGTTTACGATTTGTGAGAGCCGATTTACGAGATTTAATTGTACCTCTATCTTGTAATTAGGTAGTTTCTATTTGTTATATAATTAGAATATAAATGCTGCAAGGATGAAGAATGAAATGATCCGAAGGACAAAACAATTTGCTATTGATGTCTGGAGATTGTGTTCAAAATTGCCTTATTCTAGAGAATATAGTAGTTATGTAAATTAATTAATCAGAAGTTCCAGTTCAGTGGCTGCTAAATATAGGGCAGTCAGTAGAGCTAAATCGAAAGCTGATTTTATTAAAAAATTGAGAATAGTGGAGGAGGAAGGTGACGAAAGTCAATTTTTTCTGGAAGTAATTGATGAAATAAATGACAATTCTGATTTGACTCTTGAGATCAAAAGACTAATTAAAGAATCGGATGAACTAGTAGCTATTATCGTAGCAAGCATTAAAACAGCAAGAGCATCCAACACTTAAATCATCTTTAAGTTATAAAAGATTTTCAAAGACTTAAATCCACGATTGGAGTTTTAAAAATCTCGTAAATCGTAAATCCCAAATCATATATCAAATGATCTTAATCGACGGAAAAAAAACATCAGCTGAAATCAAAGAAGAAATCAAAACTCGAGTAGCTGAAATCAAAGCGGAAGGTGGAAAAATCCCGCATCTAGCTGCGATTCTAGTAGGCTATGATGGGGCAAGTCAGACTTACGTGGGAGCTAAAGTAAAAGCCTGCGAGTATGTTGGATTTGAGTCTACTTTGGTGAGATTGGAAGAGACCGTCACTGAGGAAGAATTGCTTCGAAAGGTAGAAGAAATCAATGAAAATCCTGATATCGATGGATTGATTGTACAGCTTCCACTTCCGAAGCATATTTCCGTGGAGAAAGTGACCAGCAAGATCAGACCAGAAAAGGATGTGGATGGGTTCACGCCTGCAAATGTCGGCCGGATGGCTTTGAATTGGCCTGCTTACGTAGCTGCGACCCCTTATGGGATTATAGAATTGCTGAAGCGCTATGAAATCGAAACTTCCGGAAAGCACTGTGTTGTTATCGGAAGAAGTCACATAGTGGGTAGCCCGATGAGTATTCTGATGGCAAGAAATGGCTATCCAGGAAATGCCACGGTAACTTTGACTCACAGCCGAACCAAGAATCTCGAGGAAATAGCTCGGACAGCTGATATTTTGATTGTTGCCCTGGGCAAGCCAGAATTCGTGACTGCGGATATGGTGAAACCTGGAGCTGTCGTAATCGATGTAGGTATTCACCGGGTGGAAGATGCTTCCAAGAAGTCCGGATTTAGACTGATCGGTGATGTAAAGTTTGATGAAGTAGCAGAAAAAGCATCTGCAATTACGCCTGTTCCTGGTGGAGTAGGACCGATGACTATCGCTTCTTTGCTTTATAATACCTTGCTTTCAGCAGAAAAGAAGGTTTATTCCTAAAAATAACCCGAAAAGGTTTGCATCCGGTTTGCATCAGTTAAACTCGAATGATACTTTTGCAAACCAATTAACTGCGCACGTGGTGAAACTGGTAGACACGCCAGCTTGAGGGGCTGGTGCTTTAAGTAGTGTGGAAGTTCGAATCTTCTCGTGCGCACAGAAAGCTCTGAATTTATTCAGGGCTTTTTTTATTAGTGGCTCTTGGGATCGAAAGTTTTTTCCTAATTTTTCACTCTAATTCTTGATCTATGAAATTCACTAACACACTTGGCCTTTTCGTCATTTTATTATTTTCTACACATTTCGGTTTTGCTCAAACTGCTCAATTCCCCATCGTCAAAGGCTTTGGAGGAATCTATGAAATCAAAGATGCGGTAGAAAGGCCCGATCCTTCCTTGGAATACAAGATTATCATTGACATGACCACAGGAGCTGATAATCCAGCCGAAATTAGCCGATGGGTGGATAATATCGCCCGATTGATGAATCTGCATGGATTAGCAGGAGTGCCTCAAGATCGATTACATGTAAAAGTGGTGGTTCATGGTGGAGCGATATTCACGCTTTTGAATAATGATAAATTTCTAGAGCGAAATAAAGTGGATAATCCTAACCTGAAAGTATATGAAGCACTTCAAGAGGCAGGAGTGGAGGTTTTTGTTTGCGGACAATCCATGATCGCAAGAAATCTCACTAAGAGTGATCTCTGGCCGGGTGTCAAAATTGCCCATTCGGCATTGACTACCTTTACCACTTATGTCCCTCAGGGGTATACGTTACTTAAGTTCTAAGCTTCTGGAATAATTCTTGGGATTAGTTCAGATGAAAAATGAAGAAATTAGCTCCCATAGTGAATACTGCAAGTAAAGTCGTTTTAGGGTTTTTCTTTGCCGCAATCTTTTTGATAGGGATAGCTGGCTTGACCTACTATACCCTAAATCGTTTGCTGGCGACTATGGATGAGCTCGCCAAGCCAAACCAAAAGTTAAATGTGCTAAATGAGCTTCAAGCTGAAATCATCCAAATAACCCAAGTAAGTCAAGCAGGCGCTGGTGGTGATATCAGAATTCAAGATTCAACGGTTTTGTCTTTGGAAGCTAAGCTGGATCGATTAAATGAACTGGCTGCAGATTCTCTTGAAAAAATAAACATCGAAAGTATCCGAATCAATCTTACCACATTGGTAAGTGGTTATCTCGACTTGTACGAGGTGAAAAAAAATCTTGCAAATCGTAATTTTACCCAGGAAGCACTTCGGAAAGTTGACCTTGGAATCAAGCGGCGAGCATCAAATCAAGAACTAGAATCCTTACAGAAATTTAAGGCAAAAGATTATTTGTTCGGAGAGGCTCAGAAAGAAAGTGTAGGCAAGCAGGAACTTAAAATCGGAAATTCGACAAGAGAAGAGGATAAATTGATTTCCTACCTCCGCGACTTACAGAATCAAAACACCAAATCCTCAGGAATTAGTCAGCCTCAGACATTAGATAATATACTTTTAAATATTAGGGAAGTTATCAAGAGAATCTATCTGGAAGAGTCTTCTCAGCGTCAAACATTGGCTACAATGGAAGCTGATCTTTCGTTAAAGCAGGCAGAAATAATCAGCAACATTCAGAACCTTGTTGGGATTCTCCAGCTAAGCGCTTTACGTGAATCCAATTCTCAACACCAATCTGCCTACGGGTTGAGCTATGATGTCACTTTATTTCTGATCGTAATTGTCATTTTTGGGGTTTTTGGAATTTCCTTGATGATTTCCTCTATTCTCAAAGAAATTAAACTGAACAAAAAGTACCAAGAAAGCCTCTTGGCTTCACAGCGTAAATCTGAAGAGCTGGCTCGGTCAAAACAGGAGTTCTTGGCAAATATGAGTCATGAGATTCGGAATCCGCTGCATGTCATCCAAGGTTACCGCGCGGTCATGGAGAAATCTAAGCTCAATGAACAGCAGCAAGCCCATTTACGAATGATAGGTTTTGCATCAGATACCTTGATGGAGATTGTCGATGAGGTTCTTGATTTTTCAAAACTTGAGGCAGGTAAATTGAAATTGGAAGAAAGTCCTTTTAATCCAGATTTATTATTCGGCTCAATTCAAAATTTCTTTGAATTGAAAGCAATGGAAAAACACCTTGACTTTGAGTGGGAAATGGATTTGCCGCCAGGACAGTTTTTACTGGGCGACCAGTTGCGACTTAAGCAAATTCTCAATAATCTATTAAGTAACTCATTCAAATTTACCCCTGAAGGGAAAATATTAGTTCTGGTGAAGTGGGGAGAAAACGTCCTAACTGTGGAAATTATGGACACCGGGATAGGGATGAGTGCAGAAGTGCTGAAGCGTGTCTTCGAAGAATTTGATCAGGCAGACACCTCTATTTCCAGAAGGTATGGGGGGACCGGTTTAGGTTTGGCAATAGTTCAGCGCCTGGTGAATTTAATGGGGGGATCAATAGCAGCCGAAAGTACCGAGAATCTCGGAACTACCATGAACGTAAAACTCCCAATGAAAATTTCGGAAGAAATTTTGGAAACTGAATTGAAGCCGCAGCAAAGCTTAAATCTTGCTGGTAAACATATCCTTTTGGTGGACGATGATGCGGTTGGATTACGTTATTTGGAAACTGTGTTATCCTATTTTGGAGCGGATTGCACCTGTTACCATGGAGGGATTCAATTCAGAGACGAATTTATAGCTGAGAATTTTGATTTGGCAGTTATTGACATCCAGATGCCTGAGTTCTCTGGGTTTGATGTGGTCAAGCAACTCCGTGCTACCACACTATTCGAAGAAACTCCAATATTGGCGATGACGGCTAATGTGTTTTTGGAGGAGCGAGACAATCTAAAGATCGCTGGATTTGATGAAATATTGTTTAAGCCTTTTCAGGAAAGTGTGCTGATCGAAACCCTAGCTAAGTTTTTCCCAGAAACTTTGTTGCAGGAAGTAAAGACTGATTCAATCAAGCTCTCAAGTGGAAACGAAGCATATGAATTGACAGATCTAAGAAAGTTTTGTATGGGGGATGAGCAGATTTTACAGGATATTTTGGAGGAACTGATCCTTCAGACTCGTCTCGATCTAGGTAGAATTAAAGATTCATTCAAAGCTGGAGATTCTTCTAGTATTTTGGAGGTTTGCCATCAACTTGCAAGCCGACTTGGGCAGATTAAGAGCCCAACTGGTACAATTGCCAGGAAAATAGAAACGAACCTGAAAATGAAAAATCAGAATGGGCTAGCCGACCTTTTGGGCAAACTTGATCTTGAGGTAAATTCCCTGCTGGATCAACTTACCATTCATTTTTCTGTGATAGACGTTTCAGAAGATTAGCTCAAGCCATATTTTTCCAACTTACTATAAAGAGTTTTGCGGTCCATCTTTAAGATTCTGGCAGTTTTTGATTTATTAAATTTTGTATCATTCAAAACCTTCTGAATCAGTTCTTTTTCTTGTTCGACCCACTGACGTTTGTAATTGGTGGCAGTAGGAATACTGCTATTATGTGGGAGGGAATTTGATTCCATTTGGCTTTCGATCAGATTTTCAGGGTTTTGAAGTTCTTGTGGTAAAGACTCTTTGGATATCAAAAGCTCGTTGCAAAGAAGAACGGATCGTTTGATGATATTCTTCAATTCACGGAGGTTTCCCGGCCAGTCATATCCTAAGAAAATCTCCCACACTTCACTAGTAAAGCCTTTGATCTGTTTGTTGAGGCGATGGTTACTTTCTTCAAGAAATTGCATGGAGAAATTTTCCAAGTCACCCATCCTGTCGCGAAGTGGGATGGCCTGAAGGGTAAATTCGTTTAGTCGATGGTACAAATCTTCTCTAAATTGTCCATTTCCTGATTGTTGGATTAGATTTTCATTGGTTGCAGCGATGATTCTCACATCAATATCCTGCTCCTTGTTTCCTCCTATCTTCCGAATCGTTCGCTCTTGAATGGCTCGGAGTAGCTGGATCTGTACTTCATAGCTGAGATTCCCAATCTCGTCCAGAAAGATCGTCCCTCCATTTGCTCGTTCGAAATGTCCTGTTTTATTATCCAATGCTCCGGTAAATGCACCTTTGACGTGCCCGAAAAGCTCACTTCCAGCGAGTTCTTTAGGCAGCGCACCGCAATCAATTGCAATGAAAGGCCCTGAACTTCTGGACGAAAATTCGTGAATCCTTTTGGAAATAAATTCTTTTCCTGTACCCGTCTCACCCAATACTAAAATACTGAAGTCAGTGGGCGCGACGAGTTTGATATGGTTTTCTAGTTTTTCTGCAATCGCTGAATTTCCAACCACATAGGAAAAAGACGGTGGTTTTGGAATTGAGCTAGACTTTAATTCCCTTGTAATTGGAGCAGAATCATCACTAAATTTAGGTTGTGCTATGGATTCTCGAACAGTCGCTAGAAGTTCATCAGGATTGATCGGTTTAGTGATATATTCGAAAGCCCCCAGTTTCATGGCCTTGATAGCGATTCGTATATCGGAATAATGAGTAATGAGAATCACATGAGTATTCGGGAATTTACTTTTTGACCATTGCAAAAGCTCCATTCCAGTTCCATCAGGCAACCTAAAATCGGCAATGATTAGATCAAAAGTTTGATTCAATAAAAGTTGCTGAGCGTCTTTTACCTTAATGCAGGTCTTAACCAAAAAATCATTTTTTTCTAAAAAAGTTTTAACAATTCTTGAATAAGTAAGATCATCTTCTACTAATAATATTTGTTTCATGAAATCTCAAATTTCCTGTAATCTTACAAAAAAAGCACCAGATAAGAATCCGGTGCTTTTCAAGAGTGATTTATCAAACTTTATTCGATGATCTCGTTCCCAGCTTCGTCGTAGGTTTTGGTAAGCTTTTCTTCAGTATCATTATCAAAGATAACTTTGAAGTGAAACTTGCCTTCTAGCACTGGCATTTGCCAAGCTTCAGCGATTGAGAGTGTTGCAATTGAATTATCTGAAGAAATTGAATTTTTTACTGCTTCAGGTAGTTTCTCAGCATCAATCTTTACATTTTCCTGTTGGCTCTGCTCCAGTGGTGTAGGAAGCGTAGTGGCGGAAATCTTTGGACTTGCAGCTGCCAATCCTCCTATTAGTAATGCGGACATTAAAATTGACTTTCTCATGATTTTAATTGGTTTAGTTTAGTTTTTAATAGTAGTTGAGTCCGGACTCGATGTCTAGGGTTGTCACCGTCGACAATTTCCTAGTTGCGATCTGTATGCCATTTCGATTTGGGTGAGATAGGCCTCTTTTTTATATTTTCAGTGTGGAACTGATGGGGAAAGTTTAGACATTTCGACCTTAATTTCTCTTAAAATCTGCCAAATTTCAGGTATTGATACAAATCAAGACTTAGCCGCCATCAGAAAACTTAGCGATGGGATAAGAACTTTTTTAGACCAGATTTTCTTTATAAATCAATTAACTTTGGATTACATAATCTAACTTTCTCTTGACTCCATGAGTGACGCGATCAAACACGAGTGTGGCATAGCAATGATAAGGCTGCGAAAACCCGTTCAATACTACATTGACAAGTACGGGACAGCGGCTTTTGCCTCATCGAGGCTTTACGTGCTAATGCAGAAGCAAATCAATCGAGGTCAGGACGGTGCCGGAGTTGCCAACATCAAAATCGACACAAAACCAGGTACGCGCTACATCAGTAGATACCGATCCATTGAACCTTCGGCGGTCAATTTTATTTTTGACAAAATCAATAAAAAGTATAAAAAAGCTAAAAAGCTGGGAGGGCATGACGCGCTTTCAGATGGAGAATGGCTGAAAGAAAACATTGCATTTACCGGTGAAGTTTGGCTGGGACATTTACGATATGGGACACATGGAGAGAATTCCATTGAAACTTGCCATCCTTTTTTAAAGCAAAATAACTGGAGAAGTCGAAATCTTGTCATGGCTGGGAATTTCAACATGACCAACGTGGAGGATTTGTTCTCGAGGTTGGTGGAACTTGGACAGCATCCAAAAGAAAAAACTGATACGGTTACCGTAATGGAAAAAATCGGGCACTTTTTGGACGAAGAGAATCAACGGATTTTCGATAAATACAAGCACAAATTTTCTAACGAACAAATCACTCAAGTCATCGAAGATGAACTGGATGTGGCTCGGATTTTAAGAAGATCTTGTCGTGATTTTGATGGTGGCTATGCGATGGCTGGTGTAATCGGCAACGGTTCGGCTTTTGTGGTACGAGATCCATCTGGAATCCGACCAGCTTATTATTATGCAGATGACGAAGTAATAGTGGTAGCTTCTGAGAAGCCTGCCATCAAATCTGCATTCAATATTAATTTCAAAGAAATCAAGGAAATCAAACCAGGGCATGCTTTGGTGGTAAATAAGGACGGTTCTTACTCAGAAGAAGAAATCATGCCTGCTCGGGAGAAAAAGTCCTGCAGCTTTGAGCGAATTTATTTTTCCAGAGGAACAGATCCAGATATCTATCAGGAGCGAAAAAATCTTGGAAAGGCACTGATCCCTCAAATTCTGAAAGCGATCGATTTTGATTTGAAAAATACCGTTTTCTCCTACATCCCGAATACTGCTGAAACAGCTTTTCTAGGGATGATTGAAGGTTTGGAAGATTATCTTTCTGCAAAACGACGTGAGATTTTTATTGAAGGGAAACCTCATTTGGGTAATTTGGAAGAGTTGCTGAATTTCCGACCAAGAGTAGAGAAGCTGGTTAGTAAAGATGTGAAGCTTCGAACTTTCATCACAAACGACGACGACCGTGACACGATGGTCGCTAATATTTATGACACTACGTATGAAGTGATTAAATCTGGCGTCGATACAGTAGTAGTGATCGATGACAGTATTGTCCGAGGGACTACCTTGGAAAAAAGTATCTTGACCACTTTAGATAAATTAAATCCGAAGCGAATCATCATTGTCTCCTCTGCTCCACAAATCCGATATCCTGATTGTTATGGGATTGATATGTCTAAAATGAAGGAATTCATTGCATTTCGTGCTGCATTAGCTTTGCTCAAAGAGCGAAAAATGGATAATGTCCTAGATCAGGTGTATGAGGCAGCTTCGTCTTCTTCTGATGGGAAAGAGAATTTTGTCAAAGGAGTTTATAATAAGTTTACCCCTGATGAAATTTCAAATAAAATTGCTCAAATCGTGACTTCGGAAGACATCAAAGCCGAAGTGAAGGTGATTTTCCAAACCGTCGAAAATTTGCAAAAATGCATCCCCGATCATACAGGGGACTGGTATTTTACTGGGGATTACCCGACAGAAGGGGGTACTGTGGTGGTGAATAAATCCTTTGTCAACTTTATGGAAGGAAAGACCATCCGAGCCTATTAATATTTCTTCAAAAACGGTGAAATTTCTATTCAAAGCATTCCTTTTTTAAAAGGTTGAATAATTTCAATTACTTGGGATTAATCATGTCCTAGAAAATTCACCTTATCATACCTCCTATCTTTTAAATCACACATCCAATATGTCCATTAACGTCCCTCTTCTGAAGCAAATCTGTGAAATCGCCGGAGCTCCTGGTTTTGAAAAGCGAGTCCGAGATTTCGTCATCGATCAGGTGACACCTCTTGTGGACGAAGTGAAAGTTGATAATCTTGGAAATGTAATTGCCATTAAAAAGGGTGTCCGAAATCCAGACGGCAAACGCGTCATGATCGCTGCCCATATGGATGAGATCGGATTTATAGTGACACATATCGATGAAAACGGCTTTTTGAGATTTCATACGCTGGGAGGATTTGATCCAAAAACTCTGACTGCTCAGCGGGTGATCGTTCATGGAAAAAAGGATTTGGTAGGCGTAATGGGAAGTAAACCGATCCACGTAATGTCTGCCGAAGAGCGAACCGTCCTGCCTAAGACCACTGATTTTTTCATAGACTTGGGGATGTCCAAGGAAGAGGTGGTCAAATGGATTACCATTGGAGATCCAGTGACTCGTGATCGAGAATTGATCGAAATGGGAGATTGTGTGAATTGTAAATCAATTGATAATCGAGTAGCGGTTTTCATTTTGATAGAAACGCTGAAGCAATTGAAAAACCCTGCATACGATGTTTATGCCACTTTCACGGTTCAGGAAGAAGTAGGACTTCGCGGAGCAAACGTTGCGGCACATGGAATTAATCCGGATTTTGGAATTGCCTTGGATACCACGATCGCTTTTGATGTGCCGGGAGCGCAGGCGCATGAGAAAGTAACTGAACTTGGGAAAGGCACTGCCATCAAGATCATGGATGCGATGACGATCTGCGATTACCGGATGGTGGAATTCATGAAACAGACTGCTACCAAGGAGAAAATCACTTGGCAACCTGAAATTCTAACAGCGGGAGGTACCGATACAGCCGGTGTGCAGCGGATGGGCAAGCAAGGAGCTATTGCCGGAGCGATTTCAATTCCGACACGTCATCTTCATCAAGTGATCGAAATGGCACATAAGCAGGATATTGAAGACTCCATAGCATTGCTTAAAGCTTGCCTAGAGCAAATTGATGGCTACGATTGGAAGCATTGAGAACTTTCAATTTTCGACAGTCAGCTAGATAATTTCTGGATAATGCTTGAGGAATCTCGTTCTAAAGCATGGATTTGAATGTTGTGTTTTCTGAAATGATAAGTTTCAGCAGGTTAATTTTTCCTTAAATCTTTTTCATATTGAGGAACCAAATTTATCTCACTATGAAAAAGTTGAAATATTTAATTTTTATAGAACTTGCCATAGTGCTCGTATTTGCATCCTTTATCGATAAGAAAAGTGTAATAACTTTCACTGATAATCAGGAGGAGTCTAAATGGCAAATACTTTTCAATGGCAAAGACCTTTCGGGTTGGATTCCAAAAATCCACCATCATCCTTCCGGTGAAAATTATGCAAATACCTTCCGGGTAAATGATGGGATTTTGGAGGTTAATTATTCTGATTATGGGACTTTTGATAATCGCTATGGGCATCTCTTCTATGAGAAACCATTTTCCTCCTTTCATTTGAGTTGGGAATACCGATTTACGGAAGAATGGCTAGCTGATGCAGCTACCTACACCTATCGGAATAGTGGAGTGATGTTTCACTCGCAATCGCCAGAAAGCATATTGTTGGAGCAGGATTGGCCGATTTCTGTAGAATATCAAATGCTTGCAGAGGAGAAGGAAGGCGTGTCAAGGCCTACAGGTAATATGTGTTCTCCGGGCACTGATGTGGTGTATGAAGGTAAAATTGATCCAAGACATTGCATCGAATCTAGTTCGCCTACTTTCAAATGGGACGAGTGGGTACATGCAGAATTGATTGTTTATGGAGATTCTATCGTCCATCATCTGGTGAATGGGGACACTGTTTTGACTTACTCCTTACCCCAAATCGGTGGAGGAGTAGCTAATCGGTTTGATCCTGCTTTTAAGGTTGATGGTAAACCATTGACTTCCGGTTACATCGGCCTACAAAGTGAAGGGCAGGGAGTACTTTTTAAGGAAATTAAAATTCGGGATCTGAGTAAGTAAGAAAATAGGGGGCTTGGATTGCCTTAAATTCAATACTTAATATTCGTGCTTTCAAAAAACTAAGTTTGGAATAAGGATAAGATTTATAATCTATTCACAGTCAATGATTAATCATTTCTGATTATATTAGATCAGTACCTTTTTGATATCTGTTTTTAAATTTAACCTCAATTCTTATGGAAAGTAAATATGGCTTTGTGAAAATGACCATTGCTGAATTCGGTGCTTGGATCCAGTCTCAACGTATCGCTCGTACCATTCTCACAGTACAGCAGCATCATACTTGGAGTCCAAACTACACACATTTCAATGGGAGTAATCATTTTGAAAGACAGCTGGCGATGAAAAATCACCACGTCAGGAATAATGGCTGGAGTGATATTGGGCAGCATTTTACCAGTTTTCCAGATGGTACGATTGTGACTGGAAGATCACTGGAATCGACCCCTGCCTGTATTTATGGAGCAAATCGAGATTCCATTTGTATAGAACATCTGGGTAATTTTGACATCGATGGAGACACCATGACCAACGCCCATCGCCTTGCTATAATCCAAATGACTGCAGCACTTTGTGATAAATTCAGACTACCGGTGAATACCTTCAGTATCATTTATCATCACTGGTTTGAGTTGAGCACAGGAAAAAGGAATAATGGTACCGGCGGGAATAAATCTTGTCCAGGAACGAATTTCTTTGGTGGAAATAGAGTAGATGATTGCATGAACAATTTTCTCCCAATGGTGGAGCAGCAAATGCAGGGAACTCCAACTCCCCAATTGTCTGTGGATATTGAAAAGTATGTCGCTGTCACTGCCAGTTCACTTAATATCCGGATTTTGCCGAGTGGGTCATCTGCCAGAGCTTCAGATAGGGAAGCTGCACAATTGGGGGCGATACTGAGAGTATATGAGGAATCTAGCGGTTGGCTCAAAATCTCAAACAGTCAATCTCACTGGGTTTATGGAAAATTCACCACTGATGTTCAAAGAGCTACCGTCAACGCTAATGTACTTCGTGTAAGAAGTGGTCCAGGTGCTGAATTCGCAGTCGTCGACAATCTGATGAAATCGGAGGAAGTTTTTATTTCGACTATAAAAGGCGACTGGGCAAAAATCAGTTTGGAAGAAAAATGGCTGAGTAAAAGTTTTTTGGACTTCAACTAGCCTATGCTAGGATAACAACTTTATCTTGGTTCCAAAAATTAGCTTAGAATTCTCAGCTACTGTAATTAGTCCAGAGAGCATAAAGAAACCTCCTCACTGTATAGTAAGGAGGTTTCTCTCTGTTTGGGCGGGTATATCAGGGCAATTCAAGCCTATTTACAGCCACGTGGAAAATGTGGTTTTAGGCTTAACCTGCAGTGGTTGAGTGCGAAAAAATTTCACCCTTAAGATTCACTTACAGCTGTTTATTACCCTCTTAAAGCTTCGCCAAGCTATCTTCCAAAGTCTTGATTTTGGCTTCAGCATCAGTTTGCTTTTTCCGTTCCATTTCGATGACCTGTGGAGGGGCACCAGCTACGAATCGCTCATTGCTAAGCTTCTTCATTACAGAGTTCAAGAATCCTCTCGTGTATTCCAATTCCTTGCTAAGATTTTCTTTTTCCTCTTCCAGATTCACCAAATCACCGGCGGGAATAAAGCATTCGTCAGCCTTCACCACGAAGCTCATCGCATTTTCTACGGCAGTTCCAAAGCTGAAAGATGACAAGTTTGCCAACTTGGTCAACACGGATTCGAATCGCATATAAAGCGCTTCATCTTTAGCATTAATAGTCAAGTCAAGCGATTCCTTGGGAGACATTCCTTTCGAAGCTCGGAAATTCCGGACTTGGGAAACCACCTCAAAAACCTGACTTGCTTCTTCGATGATTTTAGTATCAAACCCCTTTTCTTTTGGCCAAGAAGCCAAAATCAAAGACTCTTCTACTGATCGCTCCTTGATCAAATGCCAGATTTCCTCTGAAATAAATGGCATAAATGGATGGAGAATTCGAAGGATATCTTCAAATAATTTGATTGTGCGATCATAAGTTGCTTGATCGATTGGGTGCTGATATTCCGGCTTGATCATCTCAAGATACCAAGAGCAGAAGTCTCCCCAAATCAATTTGTAAGTAGTCATCAAAGCATCAGAAATTCGAAATTTCTCGAAGTCAGCATTGATTTCGGCTAAGGCCTGGTTGAATCGACTTTCAAACCATGCGATGCTGGACTCATTTGCCGAACCGTCCAGATTTGGATCGATTTCCCAACCTTGAACCAGCCGGAAGGCATTCCAGATTTTATTTGCAAAGTTTCTTCCTTGCTCGACCAGCTTGTCGTCATAAGGCAAATCATTTCCCGCAGGGGAGGAGAAAAGCATTCCCGTACGGACTCCATCTGCACCATATTGAGTAATCAGGTCAAGTGGATCTGGAGAGTTGCCTAAGGATTTGGACATTTTTCGGCCCAGTTTATCTCGTACGATTCCTGTCAGATAGACATTCTTAAAAGGCTTTTCGCCCGTGTATTCATAGCCCGCAATGATCATTCGAGCCACCCAGAAGAACAAGATCTCCGGAGCAGTCACCAAGTCATTGGTAGGATAGTAATAGTTCAGCTCTTCATTTTGCTTTCCGGTGGAAAATACCTCCGTATCAAATACCGATATGGGCCAGAGCCAAGAGCTAAACCAAGTATCCAAGACATCTTCATCTTGGATCAAATCTGCCGCTGAGTAGTTCATCCCAAATTTCTGATTGGCTAGGACTAAAGCTTCTTCTTTGGATTTAGCCACTACATATTCTCCATTTGGCAGGTAGTAGGCAGGAATCTGATGTCCCCACCAGAGTTGGCGGGAAATACACCAGTCACGGACATTTTCCATCCAAGACCGATACATGTTTTTGAACTTCGGGGGATAAAGTTGAATCACATCGTCCATCACAGCAGTCAATGCTGGTTTGGTGATGTCCTCCATTTTGAGGAACCATTGCAAGGAAAGTTTTGGTTCGATGACCGCGTCTGTCCGCTCAGAATGTCCAACATTGGATTTATAGTCTTCGACTTTTTCTAACTGCTCAACTTCTTTCAGTCGCTTTGCAATCATCTTTCGCGCAATGAATCGATCTTCGCCAACAAGGATTTGAGCCTTTTCGTTGAGCGTTCCGTCATCGTTTAGGATGTCGATTACTTCGAGTTTGTGCTTGATTCCAAGTTCATAATCATTGATGTCATGCGCAGGAGTCACTTTCAAGCAACCTGTACCAAACTCCATATCCACATACTCATCTTCGATGATGGGAACGGATCGATTGATCAAAGGAATAATGGCTCTTTTTCCTTTTAGGTGTGTGAATCGAGGATCATTTGGATTAATGCAGATCGCCGAATCGGCCATGATCGTCTCTGGACGGGTAGTGGCGATGGTCAGGAATTGGTCTTCCGCACCTTCGATTTTATAATTGATGTAGTAGAGTTTGGACTGAATTTCTTTGGTGATTACCTCATCGTCAGAAAGCGCAGTTTTTCCCTGCGGATCCCAATTGACCATCCGGATGCCACGGTAGATTTTCCCTTTTTGGTGAAGATCTACGAAAACATCGATCACGGCTTTGCTTAGGCCCGGATCCATGGTGAAAGCTGTCCGATCCCAATCGCAGGAAGCACCGAGTTTCTTTAATTGCTCGAGTATGATTCCGCCGTATTTTTCCTTCCATTCCCAAGCATGCGCAAGGAATTCTTCACGAGTCAGAGATTTCTTATCGATTCCCTGATCCTTGAGCATATTGACCACTTTGGTCTCTGTGGCAATGGAAGCATGATCTGTTCCCGGAACCCAGCAGGCATTTTTCCCTTGCATTCTTGCCCGACGGATCAATACGTCTTGGATGGTATTGTTCAGCATATGGCCCATGTGCAGCACTCCGGTGACATTTGGTGGAGGGATTACAATGGTATAAGGTTCTTTGCTGTGGTCTACTTTGGAAGAAAAAAGCTTGTGCTCCATCCAGTAGTCATACCATTTCGTTTCGGTTGCAATCGGATCGTATTTGCTGGCAATAGACATTCGTCGGGAAGTTTTATTGAAGAGGCAAAAATAGAGGAAAAAGCCTGTTTTGAAGGTATGAATTGCAGAATCCTTTTTTAACCGCAAAGGCCACGAAGGTTTCGCAGAGGGCGCAATGGGGTTTTAAAATTAACAAAGAAGTTGTCTGGCCTCTGCAGAGGCTGGATTTGAATTTTTGGTAGTTGAGGTCTGAGTTTGATCAGCTCTTATCCTCTTGAGTAAAGGCGAGTGGGCTTTTTCTTACAACTCGCGATAGTTACTGATTTGAATTCCCTCGCGCTCTTGGTTGATCGATCCTGCATAGATTAGCTTGAGATCAGTTTCAGGGGCGATTTTCTGGAAATATTTCAAACCTTTGAGGAAATCTGAATGATAGGTTTCCGAAGATTTGATCTCTATTGCGGTCAATTGCCCATCCTTCTCTTGTAGGAGATCTATTTCATTTTGATGATTATCACGCCAATAATATAGGGATGGTTTATTTCCAATATTGAGTTCTTTTTTCATGAGTTCAAGTATGATCATATTCTCAAACAAGGGGCTGCGTGCAAAATGCACATTCATGTCTTCCGTTTTTTTTATACCCAACAAACTGCACGCCACGCCAGTATCGTAGAAATAAACTTTAGAAGATTTTAGAATTCGCTTGTTAAAGTTGCGGTAGTATGAAGGTAGCCTGAAAGCAATAAAGGAAGTTTCTAGAACCGAAAGCCAAGCATTCACCGTTTTCTGATCGATTCCCAATTCATTTGAAAAGTTACTTTGATTGAAGATTTGCCCAACTCTACCTGCTAATAATTGAAGGAATTTTTGAAAATTTCCTAAATCCATGACATTCAAGATCTGTCTCACGTCACGTTCGATATAGGTCTGAATGTAGTTTGGATAGTAGTCGTTAGGTGCTATGTCAAATTGATATTTTCTGGGATATCCACCGTTTACGACTAGTTCTTCCCAAGAAGAAATATTCATATGTGGGGACAGCTCATGCATCGAAAATGGCAGTAAGTTTAGCAAAGCCACCCGACCTGCCAAGGATTGAGTGATTTGGTTTGACAAAAGGAAGTTTTGGGAGCTCGTTAAAATATATTCGCCAGGGATATTCCTATCATCGGTCAATACTTGCAGATAGGAGAATAGTTCGGGTACCCATTGTACTTCATCTATAATTACCCCATTTTGATATGATCTAAGAAAGCCCAAAGGATCTGCTTTGGCAAAGTTCCGAGTTTCCGGCAATTCTAGATTTACATAGGTGTAATCTGGTTTCAATCTTCGGGCAAAAGTTGTTTTTCCTGATTGACGAGGGCCTGTAATGGCTAATAGGGGGAATTTGCTCAAAAGATAAATTGCCTTTTGCTTAATATGTCTATCAAAATAATCCATTTTGTACAAATTAGGAATTGTATTCCAAAAATACACAAAAATAATTCACATAAAAATAGTCAGCTGATAGTGAATTGGTTAAAAAAGTGAATCTGTATACCTGATTGTAACTATCGGGATAAGTAGTCATTTCTCCCATTTTTTGACTGAAAGGAATCAAAGGTTTGAGTTGATTGATCTTTTCAAAAGTAGTTTTCAATACTAGAATTCTCAGGTGAATATTTTTTAATAGGTATACCCGCAATTGCACCAGTAAAAGACAAAAAGAAGCTTAATATGGTAAGCACTTGCATTGCAGGTACTTCTCCCGATCGCTATCTAGACGTCATCGGCCTGCCTCGCCGTGGCGGGCCTGCCCCCCAGTTAAGCAAAGAAAATTAGGTTACTGGCATAATTGCGGATAATCACATTTTTTTAATAAACATGATGTAAATCTAAAATCTGATTTCCAGCCTCCATGCCCTCTGTCTTTTCCTCTGTTTCTACTTGGTTAATACTTAATTGCCTTCACTTCAAAAACTCTATCCTCTTTAGCCAACTTCAAGATAGCCTGCTCGCCAACTTTTTTACCAATCAATATCTTGGCAATTGGAGAGATAAAGGAGAGTTTACTTTTTGCGATATCTGCTTCATCTACGCCCACAAGCTGATAAGTTTGAAATTTTGCGCTGTTTCCGATTTTGAGGGTTACGGTTGCTCCAAATCGGATTTCATCTTCGGGCTGTTCGTTAAGGGCTACAATCTTGGCTGTAGCAATTCGATCTTCCAACAGATAGATTTTCGCTTGGATGAAATTTGAAGCGATACGTTTTTCCTGTTCAGTGGTAGCTTCAATAGCCCCCTTTTCATTGATCAGCGCTTGTTTCTCGGCAAGCAATTCTTCCATTCCATTTAGCGTGACGTAATTGGTCACCCCATTTGGCACTTCCGCTCTTGGTGGGACTAGTGGAGTTTCTTCCTGATCATCTTCTTTTACAAATCCTCTGCTCATGGGATGTTTTGTTTATTTTCTAATGTCAACTAAGTCGAGAAAGGCAATAAAATTTCAGGCTGAATATAAACCCAAATCTATTTTAAGTTAAGATAAAAGGCTCGAAATTCATTCCTAATCAACAAAAAAAATCCCAAGTCTTGATTGGTACAGCTGGCAAAATGACGAACACTATCGAGTTGAAATCTTTTAGAATTACCCTTCTTAAAATAGGCCAGTAGGAATACATTGTAATTGAAAAAAATAGGACAAATCCGTAAGTCAGCGGATACTTTTTGGTCCAAAAAATAGCGCTTTTATTATTGCTTCAAAATTAAAAGGGAAGCCATTTCGGCTTCCCTTTTATTTATCTATCTATCAATTATTTAATTTCCCACATAATTATCCCAGCTTAATTCTGCCTGTGGATGAGGGAATTGGGTAAATATAGCCCCTTTATCATAACTGGTAGGAATCTGGTTTAGGCGATCGTATCTGCGTGCATCAATCCAGCGATGACCCCAAGGTTCAGCCCAAAGCGAGTATCTTCTCTGGTATAGAATCTCATTGATCAGTGCTGCCTGAGTGGTAGCTCCTGTGTAGGCTCCGATGCCTGCTGCAGTTCGGATGATATTGATTGCTGCTACTGCATCTGTTGCCTGATTCAGGTTAGCGTGAGCCTCGGCTTTCAACAAGATCAATTCTTCATTTCTAATGAAAGGAATAGGAGTGGTATTGTTCACCCATCTGGCGTCTTGATGTGTACCTACCAGTGCTCCTGCATCGGTCGTGACAGTTACCGGGTTGGTTCGTTTCAAAAATTTATTTTGAACTCGAAGATCTCCGGGAGTTGCATCGTCCAGCACGGATGGATGTACTACTACGATGGTATTTATAGCAGCATTTGGCACATAGAAAAGCGGGTTAAAGATGTCTGGAGCGGCACCATAAGGATGCGCAGGTCCTCTTCTCAAGTCACCATTCAAGTTCATAAATGAAGCATCCAAAGCAGTCAATACTCCGGGCCAATCTTTCCGGTAGGCATTAAGACGGGCCGTAATTGCCCGATTGACTTGCTGAAGGCCTGCAATAGTATTGAAACCAGTAAATCCACTCGTCAATTTGAAAGGAAAATTACCAGTGCCTGAGCTTCCCAAAGCTTGAAATCCCTCATCAAGAATTATCTTGATTTGATCCAGCGCTTGTTCGTAAGGAACAAATGGTCCTGGGTTAAGTGGATCTGCGACATCCATTCGGATTCCATTTTGGTAGACAAAGTTAGCCGGTATCATAAATTGATAGCCTTGAATCGTCTTTGCAAATCCAACAACAGCACTTTTTTGGGCATCGGTAATATTGACAGTGTTTGCCGCCGCCAATTGAAGTACATCCGCTTGTTTGATCGCTTGGTAAGGTGATGCCCATGAGCCACCACCTGTGTTTCCAAACCCGAAATAAGAGCGATCTGGAACTCTTCCATTTTGGCCGAGCCAATCTGTTTGAAAGCGAGGATCAGAGGCATTTAAATACCATACTTCACGTCCGAATGTGTTCCATGCTTGAGAAATGTTAGTGACATATCCTCGATGTCTTGATTCAAGTCCTGTTACCAAGAATTGAATCTGTTGCGAAGTTGCATTATTTGCAATGCTTCCCACGGAAGGGTTATTTGGATCTTGGATATCATCCAATTGTAGCGGATTGCAACCGAAAGCCAAACCGGCTGTAATCAGCATAAATCCTAAGTTTTTAGCTATATTTTTCATAGTTAGGCCGATTAAAAGTCAATAGTTATGTGGAAGAAAATCCTTCTTGGAGTAGGGTATGGCGCAATATCCACGTTGTTCTGCACCGCCTGAGCTCCAAAAGTGGAGGTTTCAGGATCGTAGCCTTTATAGTTTGTGAAGAGAAATGCGTTATTTACAGAGGAACCTACACGCATATTTTGAACGGTATTTCCAAATAAGTTAGAAATGGTCGTTCTAGGGACAGTGTAATACAATCCGATTTCTCTGATTTTCACAAACGTGGCATCCTGAACCCATCTTCCTGCATTATTGAATGGTGCTGGCTCTCGCTGGCGACCATTTGGAATTCCGTCTCCGTTATCATCACCAAACCAGCCATTGGTAGTTCCGCCTCCATCAGTCAAGAAAGAGGTCAAATTGATGTTGTCACCGCCCTGTCTCCAATCCACTAAGAACGAGAACTCCAATCCTTTGAAAATATTAAAGGAGTTGTAGAAAGACAGGTTAAAGTCAGGCTGAGCATTTCCCCAAACTGTAAATCCACCTGGAATAGTTGGGTCTGCAGGGGAGCCCACAATAGTTGTAGGAGAATAGCCTTCGGCATAAAGGAAAGTACCTAGACCGGAACCGAAACCACCTGACAAATAGGTTGGGATCCCTAGTCTGGTCATTTGGATATCGTTCTGCCAGTATAGGATTCTAGAGAACCAACGGAAATTTGATTTCTCCACAACATTTCCAGAAAGTCCCAATTCCAATCCTTTATTCTGAAGTTCTGCTTCATTACTTGGTGTAGTGTTTACACCGGTTGATGGCGCAAGATTCAGGTTTTGTAAGTTATTTTGGGTGTTTTTGATGTAGTAGGTTGCCTCCAAACTTATTCTATTATTGAAGAATCCTGCGTCAATACCAAATTCTAATTCTGTAGCGGTCTCTGGCTGAATTAGAGTGTTACCAATCGAAGTCGAAACGGTAGAACCTAGTAGCCCACCGATATTCGTCCCTCCAAGTGGAGTGAATGTAGCACCGAAAGCGACAGGTCCAGCTGTTTCGCCATAAGCGATTCTAGGCTTAAGTTGGCTGATTACTGAACTGCTCCAAAAATCAAAATTTGTCAAATTGATGGCCATACTTGCTCTAGGAAACGCATAGAATTTGTTAGAATCACCGTTAAGTGTTGACTTATCCCATCTGATACCCAATGTTCCGATGATTTTGTCTTCGAAATTAGCCTCTTGCTGAAGGAATATTCCAGCTTCCTGAATTCTGGTCTTAAACTGGCCATTGATTTCCTGAATATTTGCCTGTTGAAGGTTTTTCTGTCCAGGGACTAAGCCTCTACCTCTGTTGAATAAAGAGCTATCATCAAAATCCAATCTTACTAATCCTGCCTGAGAGTTCATGTTTACCTTTCCAAGATTCCAGTTGTAAACCAGAGCTGCCTGAAAATTGGTATTGAAACTTTCCTGCTTACCTACTAAGATATCTCCAGGATTAGCCTGTCCGCTTTGGAACTGTAAAAACTCAGGAAGATATACCTCAGATGAGTTTTGAAGAAAATCCAAACCTCCGGATATCGTTGCTTTTAAGAAACTATTTTGGGTTTTTAGAAGGTCTAACTCTAAGGTAAATGCCTGAATGAAGCGATTAACCTGAGAATTGTTTTGACCATTATCTGTCACTGAAACAGGATTTTCTGAGAAATAAGGATTAACTGGATAGCTCCCATCTTCTCTTTGACGAAGATCGTAGTAATTAGGAACATATGCGATGCTATAGCCAATACTTGCTCCAGAGTTATTCTGGTTTCCGGTAAATCCTCTATCCGTATTCGATCGGATATAATTTGAAGATACACCCAGTTTGATTTTATCAGTGATTTTATGATCTACATTCGCTCGAATCGAATAACGCTCAAAACCGGTATTTTTTACAGTTCCGTCCTCATTTGTGATGTTTCCAGAAATAAAGAATTTAGTCTTCGCCGTACCGCCTGATACATTGATTCGGGTGTTTAGAAGGAGTGCGTTGTTGTTATAGAAGTAGTCTTCATAATCAATAAAGTTTCCACTTGCTTGCGCAGCTCGGAATCGCTCTAATTCTACGGGTCTTCTGGATTCAGGAAAGAAGAAGTTGATTTTATCCTCACTCCATTCATCCACGCCTAGGAGTCTCAGTGGCTTAGCAAAACCTACATCTTGAGATATGGAAACGTTAGTTCGACCCTCTTTACCTCGTTTGGTAGTGATGATGATTACGCCAGCATTGGCTCGCGTTCCATAGATTGCAGCAGCAGATGGTCCTTTCAGAATTTCGATGTTTTCAATATCAGCAGGGTTGATATCAGCTAATCGATTGGCTCCGTCATCTTGATTGGAACCGCCAGCACCAGATACCGTGGCGCGACCAGTTCGTTGCGAAGCATTATTAATGTAGACGCCATCTACGATGATCAGTGGCTGAGAAGCACCCTGTAAACTTGAAATACCTCGTAATTGAATTGAGATACCTCCTCCTGGGGCTCCACCGTTGGATCGAATCGTAGCTCCTGCGACTTTACCATACAGCGCACCGTCTGTAGTTTGGATGGTCGTAGTTCCTGTGAGGTCTCTTGCTGAGACAGAGGACACAGCATTTGCTAGATTACTACGCTTTACCGAAGACGCAAGACCAGTTACGATTACTTCTTCTAGGTTGGTTGCATCCTGCTTCAGCTGAATGTTCAGGGTACTCAGAGACGGACTGACCATGATGGTCTGGGAAAGATATCCGATTGAGGAGAATACCACTTCTCTTTGATCTGAGCCGGGAAGATTTAGCATGTAGTTACCATCAAGATCTGTGATAGCTCCGCTTGTTGTTCCTTTCAGAATAATACTCGCCCCAATTAAGGGTTCGCCTGTCCGCTCATCGGACACGTTGCCTGACACAGTATACTGTGCCCAAGCCCAACCTACTGAGAGCCACATGAAGGCCACAGTAGTCAGAAATTTGTAAATTTTTGACATAGGAAATTTGGTTAGATATAACCTTTAATTTCATCACTTTTATTTTCTGAACGAAGGAAAAGTAGTTTATACTAAAGATAATTTATATGAACGGCAAATTGAACTAAAAATGAAAGCTTTTCATAAAAAAATATTATTATTTCCATAAAAAAAGGTGATATATCATCACCTTTTTTTTGTTTTATTCTCTAAATCGGTAATTATTTAATCATCGGTAATACAATCCTACTCAGACTTTTTCCGCCATGATGGATAGAATTGGTTGCAATGACGCCTTCAGTTTCATCGTAAGTATTCCCGCCAGTATTCATATTTCGGTCAAATCTCGGGAAATTAGAGCTGCTGATTTCGATTCTGATTTGATGGCCTTTGGCAAAGAAATTAGAAGTACTCATAGGTGTCATTTTGACTTCATAGACATTTCCATCTTCCATCCAGACTTCTTTTTCATAGCCTTCTCGATAGCGAACTCGCTGAATAGTTTCATCTAGATTATAAGCTTTACCATCTGGATGAACATCGATCAGTTTGATGGTGATATCGGTATCCTTAGCATCTGAAGAGAGGTAGAGATAAGATTCGATGAAACCCGAAACTTCAACGCCTTCTTCTAATACATCTGAAGTGTAGACCAAGATGTCATTTCGCATTTCCATTTCGCTTTGGTCAAAAGATCCGCCTGTTACTGCGTTTCCAGTGCAGCAGACATTTCCTCCATTGGATTCCACAGGATTCATTGGATCATATTTGAACGTATCTGGATTGTCTTTTCTAGGTTTTTTTGAAGTGAGTTTTCCAGTACCAAGTCTAGTGTTTGCTTTACCATCAGATTCCAAATACATAGTGGTCATCACTGCTTCTGCAGGAGGCCAGACGTCGGAACTTTGCCACTCATTCGAGCCCATAGTATAATATTGGACTTTTGGCAATTCAGATACTAGCTCCGATGATTCGCCCTTCAACCACTTGTCAAACCATGCCGTGATCATCTCATCATAGTTTAATCGTGCATCACCCACACTCAAGTCACCCACTTTTGTGTCTTCTGTGGCCCTAGTATATGAGCAATGAAGCACTGGAGCGATGACTAAATACTGGTTGTTTCTTGCCATTTCGGAGACTGCGTTCTGTCTCACATGATTATAAAGTGCGATGTTTGGTCCAGCCGATACGTCAAACCAAGAAACAAACCAAAAGCTTGGCTTATCAAACGGCTGCTTATCATGATATAAACCACCATTAAACCATTTTGGGTCATTTGGCTTTCTAGTGATCATTTCCTCATAGATTCCTTTTGGGCCGTTAGCAGCCTTAATGATATCCTGCACCGGTAAGTGACTCAAAGCGGCTTTGGAGTCAATTCTTGGATACTCAGGTGACATATCATAGAAGCGCTGAAGTCGCAATAAATCTTCTTGGCCGATTCCTTTTGGAAGTTTTGGTGCCATAGGATCGTGCTGCACACTATAGAGCCAATTGGTGAAAAGCATCTGACCGGCACCACCTCGGTACCAGTTACCCTGCTCCCAGAAGTCACCGATTTTACCCACACCTGCTCCAAAGCCCTGAGGCACTAAAGCTGCCAAGGCTGGATGGTCTAGCGAAGCTACGGCCATCTGCCACTCCGCTGTGGAGGAACAGCCGAGTGTCCCAACTTTGCCATTTGACCAAGCCTGTTTCGCCATCCAATCGACCGCATCGTAGCCATCCGTAAGTGGAGTACCCAGAATATCCCATTCTCCTTCGGAAAAATACCGACCTCGTTCATTTTGAACTACATAAGCGTAGCCTTTTTTGATCCAGGAAAGCGCGGTTTCCATGGTTCTTGTATTCATTTCCCCATTTCCCCACGTGTTGAAATTATAGGGTGTTCTTGAAAAAACGATTGGTACTTTTTCGTCTCCTTTTGGTCGGTAGATGTCGGTGGCTAATCTGACTCCATCTCGCATAGGCATCATGACCTTTTGGTCAATAATTCCTACCTCATCGAGCTGTTCGAGAATAGATTTTTCTTGGGCCCACGCCGAGACGCACACAAAGCTCAAAACGAAAAATCCTAAAATTCTTAAATTATGTTTCATTGGAAATAAATTAGGTTACAATTCAAGTTAAGAATGAAGACTAACATTCAATATTTATTTTTTTGGAATGGAAACTCAAGGAGTTAAATGGCATTGGCCTGAGTATGATTGTTTTTTGATTGATAATCTATTTTTCAATTGGAGCAAATTCAGAATTGAATTCAAGCTCATTTCAGTTATTCCTTTTGTTTTACTTTTGAAGTCCTAAATTTGCCCTTTCAAGAATCAGTTATATGACCGATAATCCATTGAACCCCCTAAATACTTGGGTGGAACTTCCAAAGAACTCAGATTTTACGATTTACAATCTGCCTTTTGGAGTTTTTAAAAATAAAAAACTTAGTCCAAGAATTGGTGTGGCCATTGGCGACAAGATTGTAGATCTAAGCATCCTAGATCAAGAAGGGTTTTTTGCTAGCCTATTTTTGCCAGAGGGGCTATTTTTAACAGAATCATTAAATGAGATGATTGCTTTAGGGAAAGTGCAAACCCGAAAAATCCGTGAGCGAGTACAGCATTTGCTTTTAGCAGAAAATGAAGAACTTCGAGATCATTCGATCCGTGGCAAAGTGATGGTCAACCGGAAAGAAGCGGAGATGCTGTTACCGGTTAAGATTGGAGATTACACAGATTTCTACAGTAGTATAGAGCATGCCACCAATGTAGGTGCGATGTTTCGGGATCCGGAAAATGCGCTCTTGCCAAACTGGAAACATCTACCTGTAGGCTATCATGGTCGGGCATCTTCGATTATTCCTTCGGGAGTACCGATCAATCGCCCAAAAGGACAATTCAAAGATGCTGACATGGAAAAACCGGCTTTTGGACCAAGTCGAAGATTGGATTTTGAATTGGAACTGGCCTTCATCACAGGTAAGCAGACCAAACTGGGAGACTCCATATCTACTTCAGAAGCAGAGGATTATATCTTTGGATTTGTGCTTTTCAATGACTGGTCTGCTCGAGACATTCAGGCTTGGGAATATGTTCCACTAGGTCCCTTCCTAGGGAAAAGCTTTGCCTCATCGATTTCCCCTTGGGTAGTGACTATTGAGGCTTTGGAGCAATTTCGAATAGAAGGACCTGTGCAAGAGCCTGAGGTTCTCGACTATTTGAAATACGATCGGCCAGGTAATTTTGACTTGAAATTGGAAGTATATATCCAGCCAGAAGGACAAAAGGCATCCAAGGTGACTACTTCAAATTTCAAATACATGTACTGGAATGTCGCACAGCAACTGGCGCATCACACCGTCAATGGATGTAATATCAATGTAGGCGATATGATGGCTTCAGGTACAATTTCAGGAAAAGAGGAGACTTCCTACGGTTCCATGCTTGAGCTTTCCTGGAAAGGAACTAAGGCGGTGAAGTTAGAAACTGGAGAGGAACGCAAATTCATCGAAGATGGGGATACCGTAATCATGAAAGGATTTGGTGAAAAGAACGGGGTTCGAGTAGGATTTGGAGAAGTCAGCGCTAAAGTTTTACCTGCTAAATAAATCTGATATATATAATGAATAGCCTTGGGAGTTTCTCAAGGCTATTTTTTTTTCAAAGATGACTAGTTTGATTTGTATGAAAATGGGTGTGGGATACCTCAAAAAATTTATTTCAATCAGATAAAATCAAAAAATAATAATTTTTTATCTACTTATTATTATATTTAATTCATTGATTTTCAACAATTTGTAAAATTAGTTTAACTAATGCTTTTAGGTTTCCTTAGATGGAAAAGTGCTAGTCTCCATTTTTTCAGGAGATTTTGAATACCGTTTTTTCTTTTGTACAAAATTCTTCAATCACAATCTATCATGGCTAAAATCAGAAATTTATCCATTAGCACCCCACTACTTTTTGCATTCCCCTTGAAAAGTGAATGGGCAGTGAATCCAATAGATCTTAATGCTCCTATAAATTCAGGAGGTTGGGAAGACTCAGGGCAACTTAAATTTTCAAGGGGATTTGTGCTGGCAAAGAATGATGCCAGATTTTTGTACCTGGCACTCGATGTCTTGGATGACACCGGTAACGACAGCAGTACAAATGACTATTTTTGGTTGTCTTTTGATTCAAATCGAGATCGAACCATCACTGCTAATGTGGACATAAATTATGGCCTCTATCCTGGCCAACCCAATAAACTTGGGAAACAGAAATATTTGGGTCCGGGGAAATGGACTGGGTTATTGCCTGATCCATCCTTATCTGAGGTTGTTCAGGAATTTGGGGCAAGTCCTAATTCCAGTGCTTCGCATCGCATCTGGAAGTTCAGGATTGACCTCAATGAAATCAATGTGGCACTCTCGTGGCCTTTGAGTACACCTTATACCTATTTTGGATTCCGTGTTCGATCTAGCAATCCAGCATTTACCACTGACTTTCCAGGGGATTTTTATAGGGACTTTGCAAAGCTACGGCAATTGATTCTTTCAAGAAAGCCTGTAATCTCACCTTCACTTTTGGGGCCTATTGTAGGAAGTGTAGGCTTCATCCCGACTACAAAAATATCAAGCTCTGGACGAGCTACCACAGACCCAGGATATTATGTTGAAGTACAAAATGCAGCTTTTGGAGGTACTTTAAATCTTATCGGTAATAGGGTAAAGCTTCAGAGTCTTTATACGAGTGGCATTGTGAAATATCGAGTAGAAATTGCTGGTTCTGGAGCCTCATTTTCAAGGCTTATCTCGAACTGGTCCAACTATCGATGGAACGGTTCCACCTATTTATTAGAGTCATTTTCACCATCAAGCTTAGGATTTTATGCATTGACTGACCCGTCATTAGATTATTCTATCGACGATTTATTGATTCAATTTCCGACAACAGCACTCCTTCCCGGTCTTTATCAAATCAAAGTAACTTTCTATCAGCGGGTTGGATTTATTGATGTTCCAAGAGATTCTCAAATCCTTCAATTATTTATCGATAACCATGTGCCAGCTACGATAATTGAAAGCATTCGGCATGGTTCAAATGAGGTTTCCGCCTGTGCAATAGAAACTATCGGCGCTGCTCCTGATGGTCTGAATTTTAGAATCACAGCTGATGATCCCGAGGGGAATTTGTTAGGAGTTTCATTTTATGCTACCTATGGTGAAGGACAATCTGTTGGTGTATTCAGTGAAAGCTATACACCTGCAATGGGGAATTGGGGTGGTTTTGCAAATAGATTAGTGCCAAATACCGGGAATTGGCGACCACCTCAATCCTGCGCCTATAGCTTTATTTTAGTTGCAACTGCACGAACTACCGATGGCTACCGCTGGGTAGGGAGAAATCAGACGCATCGGAATCTGACGCTTTTGCTATAACGAAGAAAATCGATTTAAATTCAGAAACCACTGCCAAGCTTTGGCAGTGGTTTTTTGGTTACAAAGTAATTCGTAATTGTAATGATGATCCTTATTTTTTCAGACCTTGAACCTTGTCCACTACGATTGAGCATTAAAAATTACTCCGATCCTCCTTTCCCAAAAATCTTATAGAGCAAATAGCCTATCCCAATCAGAAAATGTAGGATCAGAACGGTAAGGATGATATAAATCGCTGAGTCTGACATGTTCCATTAAGATAGAAAACCAGTTTTAAATTTCCATGAATTTGTCTTAAAATCAAAAAAAACCAACCGTTTCCGGTTGGTTTCATACACGCTAAAATGCTTAGTAAGTAATTACTTAAAGCCAATTTCAATCAAACCGTTATGGCTGATTTTGATTGCTTCCATCGGATCAAGTCCGAAAGTCTGATCTTGCTCTACGAGGTAATATTCCATGCCTGATTTTTCCTTGTCTGCCAAGATTCGCTTGAAATCGATCGAGCCTGTTCCTACTGGAGCAAATTCACCTGCAGCGTTCATATCTTTTACATGCCAAGCTTTGAATCTTCCTGGGTACTTTTCAAAGTAAACCAATGGGTCTGCCCCAGCTTTGGTTACCCAGAATAAATCCATTTGGAAGTTGACTTGAGTAGGATCTGTATTTTCCAAGATATAATCTGCTAAAATAGTCCCGTCTGCCATAGGCTTGAACTCGAAATCATGATTATGATACAATAACTTCAAGCCTGCAGCGCTACATTTTTCTCCTAGAGTTTTTAAAATTGCCAACAATTCTTCCTTGGTTCCTTTCATTCCCATTCCTTCGGGACCAAAGGTAAACATGCCCATAGGAGGAACTGGGATTACAAAATAGCTGATTCCGGCTGCCTTAGCGTCAGCGATCAATTGATCTGCATTTTCCATGGTTACCATTCCCATGTGGGCACTCATTGCGGTAAGTCCAAGCGACTCAAGATAGGCCTTGAAATCAGCAGGTGCCATTCCGTAGAATAATCCATTGTCATAATTGGCAGTCTCCACATAGGCATAGCCTGCATCAGCCACAGCTTGAAGTGTGGCTTTTGGATCCACAGCCATGGAGTCTCGGAGGGTGTAAAGTGCGAGACCACCGGATCGTGCAACTTGAGTTTCGGTGACTTCCGTGATTTCTTCAGTTTCTGTTTTTGGATCGCATGCGACAAATCCAATTGCCAGTAATGCGATCAGGAATAGGTTAGATAAGCGTATTTTCTTCATTTGTAGGGTTGAGTATATTTATCCGTGAAGATAAGGAAATGAGACTGAAAATTTAAATAGCTAGAATAAGAAGGAGGTTTTTGAGGCGATAATGTGGAATTGGTTATTCCGTATAATTCGTCTTCTTTAGCACCCTTTTTACCAACGGGCCAATAGTTAATCCCTGAGCGATAATGGAGAATACCACGATCACATACGTAACCGTGAGGAAAAGTTCACGCTCCATCTGGGGCTCGAGGGAAAGTGCCAAAGCAATGGAAATCCCGCCTCGAATTCCTCCCCAAGTCATAATCAGATTGGTTTTTGGGATAAACTCCAGCTTCTTTTTAAATAGTGCAACGGGGCCAGCAAGTGCTAAATATCTGGCGAGAAGAGCCACGGGGATCGCTAGTAAACCAAAAATCAGGTAGTTGGGATTCAACGAAATGATCAATAATTCCAGCCCTATCAGTACGAAAAGCAGGGCGTTGAGCAATACATCGATTAATTCCCAAAACTTGTCGACATAGTTATGCGTGTTTGCTGACCAGGCGATTTCCGGGGATTTATTCCCGATGAAAATACCCGCGACTACCACTGCCAAAGGCCCCGAAACATGTAAATAGTGAGCCAAGGCTGAAATTCCCATCACCAAAGCCAAGGTGATCATCACCTCTGTTTCGAAATTATCGATGACTTTCATCAATCTGAAAGCGAGCCATCCCGCAATTAAGCCGAGGACAATTCCTCCGATGACTTCCTCGATAAATAACAAACCGACATCGCCAAAACTCATGGAATCCAAGCCTTGCTGGGCAATTTTGAAAATCACAATAAAAACTACGACACCGACACCATCATTAAAAAGTGACTCGCCAACGATCTTGGTCTCCAGTTTTTTGGGAGCATTGGCATCTTTCAAAATACCCAATACGGCAATCGGGTCAGTAGGGGAGATCAGCGCACCAAAAAGCAAACAGTAGAGGTAATCGATCGGATAGTTGAAGGCCAAAAACAGGTAATACATCATCGTCCCAATCAGAAAAGTAGAAATCACGATGCCAATGGTAGCAAAAAGTGCAATGGGTCCTTTTTGTCTTCTGAGTGCATCCAACTTAGTATGAAGGGCTCCTGCAAAGAGCAAAAAACTCAGCATCACATCGAGCAGTACTGTTTCAAAATCGATAGATTCAATCAATAAATTGGCTTCCTCCATGATGTAGGGATTGAAAGTCCCCAGGATATTGAGCACCACCGTGAACGCAATCGCAATAATCATCAGTCCAATCGTGAAAGGAAGTTTGAGAAATCGGGTATTAATAAAAGCAAAGCCTGCCGAGAGAATAATCAGGATGGTAATGATATTAAAAATGCTCATGGGTTGGGATGTGGGGTTTTTGGCAAAATACAACCGATTTGGTAAAAGTTGGAAGAATTGAGTAGTAAAAAGTGGAATTGAATGACGTACTGTACCTACTTGAAATAAGTAATTTCAATCGAATGAACTTCAAAAAGGTAGTTTTCCTCTTATTCTTCCTTAAATGAAATTCTATATATTGAAGCGATTTTTCACCCCAAATCCGTTCGGTCAAATGAATAAGAAACAGATCTTTGCAAGCCTCTTATTTGTGTTGTTAAGTTTGCCCGCTTTCTCCCAAAATCTTTTGATCAAAGGAGGTTGGGTGTTTGATACCGAAAGCAAAAGCTTCCAGAAGAATTCGGGCGTTTATGTGAAGGATGGACTTTTTGTAAATGTTCAGGAAGTGTCTTCAGATTGGGAAGAATTGATCCTGACTGAGGAGGATTACATGCTGCCCGGATTGATTGATTTGCATGCGCACTATCGGGTCAGCTATGCTAACAAAGCCTATGATGATACGGTGGCTATGCCCAAGATTTTTCTGGCAAATGGCATCACCAGTACTTTCCCGGCGGGAGAAATTGAACCTGAGAAGATGTGGGATTTGCAAGAGCAAATAGATTCAGATAAAAGACCTGGCCCCAGAATTCTGCACTCAGGGCCTTATTATGGTTCGGCGGCGCCTGATTGGAATCCTGAAATTTCCGAGCAGGAAATCCGAGATCGGGTGGATTATTGGGTGGCTCGTGGAGCATTGGGGTTTAAAACCAAAGGGATCACAAAAGAGCATCTCCCAATTCTGATCGATCAGGCTCACACCCATAATATGACGGTTACAGGACATTTGAATTCTGGATTTCGAAATTCTGTGAATCCACAGGAAGCACTTGAAATGGGGATAGATCGAATCGAACATTTCCTTGGAGGCAAACTCTTATCGGATTCAATTGATGCCTATCAAAGTTTGAAACGGCTTGATCCTGCTGATCCAAGATTGGAGGAGATCATTCAATTGTATATTAAAAAAGGAGCTTATTTTGATGCCACTTTGGGGACTTATGGGGCCATAGGAATGGTAGATTCTCCGATTTTTGAGGATTGGGCAGATGAAAATCAATATTTAACGCCATTCTCTCGCAAGCTGGTGGAGGGGATAAAATCATCTTCGTTCAATGAGCTTTGTGCCTTGATCTACCCAGTAAAACAAGGGACACTCCTGCGCTATTACCAAGCTGGCGGACTGATTACTGTGGGTACGGATCGACCCTTATTATTGGATAATTATTTGGGAGCTGGAATTGGCGGGTTTTTTATCCATCGGGAAATGGCAGCCATGGTAGAAATTGGAATTCCAGCAGCCGAAGTCCTATACTTCGCCACCCAACAAAATGCGGAGGCTTTTCGAATTGCTGACCGAGCTGGAAGCATCAGCCCTGGGAAATGGGGTGATGCAATGATTATCAAAGGAAATCCACTAGAAGATATCAACCGAACCCGATTTGTTCATACAGTGGTCAAAGCCGGGAAAGTGTTTGATTCTAAAACCTTGCTGGATGCAGCTAAAGGGAAGTTGGGGCCGGAGAATTAATAATAGTAGGAGAAAAACTAAATTACTTTTAGCCAATGCTGAGGCAGTAATTTAGTTTTTCACAAATGTTAAATAGTCTGTTCCGTCATTTCCATCACTGATATCAATTAATTCAATTTTGGTAGATGTCTGTGAAACAATATCCCAGTCTTCATTTAGGTCTTCAAAATCATTAGTAAGATTAAAATTGATGTTGAAATCCAAATCATCCTTACTATCATCATCACTATCACTATCTGTAACACTCCAAGTGCCATCATAATTATTTGCCCCATTATTGGCATTCAGAACGCCAGAGCTATTAAAAGTAAAGTTGTAACCAGTAAAATGATTCGTCTCATCAGTTCCTGAATCTATAAAACTAGTTATTCTCCAAGTTCCTGAATTGATGTTTTTCTGAATCTCGTTTTGAATAGATAAATCGTTTGGACTACCATTTTCTGAAATACAAGAATAAACAAACAGACTGATTCCGAAAATGACTAGAATTGGTAGATTAATTTTCTTTGTCTTCATAATCCATATCATTTAGAAGGGGTAGTGTTTTTTTTAACGTCAAAGCCAGCCTCGCTGTTGTATGATGAATCCAACTTATTTGTTGTCAGATATTTATCTCGAGTAGTTGATCAAATGGAAAAAGTAATCTTTGTTTTTATGGGAAGAATCATTCCCCTTTCACATACTTTCGCCAGTTATGTTCTTCTTTAAATCCCAGCACTTCCTTGATTTTTAGATTTGAAAATAAGGCTTCATGTTCCTCTAATTCGCGGGTAATTGGCACACCGGGGAAAAACGTTTCCGCCAATTCTTTGCTTGGGATAATCGCACCATTGTGATCGTTTCCAGCATTGAAAATCTGAAAACCGAGGTCATTTTTCTGCAAACATAAATCCACAATCTGTCCCAGATCCCGTGCGTCAATATAGCAGAATGCGTTCCTGCGCCGTACTTCAGGGTTTTTGAAATAATGCGGAAACAGCTCAGCGTATTCGTGTGGCTCAATCACATTTCCGATCCGAAGGGCATAAATATCAACTCCTGAGCGTCGCTGAAAACTGCGTGCTGTCTTCTCATTCACCACCTTAGAAAGTCCATAGCTATCCATGGGATCCACATCATATTCTTCGTCTAAAGGCAGCGAATGGGGATCGGTTTTGCCATCTGAAAAACAGATCCCGTAAGTGGTCTCAGACGAAGCAATAATAATCTTCTTGATTCCAAGCTTCACAGCCGCTTCAATCACATTGTAGGTACCGATGGTATTGACTCGGAAAGTTTCATTATCCGGATTGATTAAGATCCTGGCCACCGCAGCAAAATGAATTACCGCATCAAATTTGGGTACGCCAGTTCCGGGTTCCAGTTCATCAAATCCAGCATAGGAACTCATCGCATTAAACATTTGGCCGGAATCCGTAATGTCCGCGATGAGATTATCCACTCCGGGATGATTTAAAGGCTTTAAGTCTACATTCATCACGCGATGTCCCTGTGCTATAAGGTAGGGGATTACGTGCTTGCCTGCTTTTCCTGATCCTCCGGTAAAGAATATTCGCTTTTTAGTCATGAATTCTACTGTTTGATGTTGATTATAATTGGTGGTAGGTCTAAATATGAGTGCGGTATTTTTCTGATCACCTCAAATCCCAAACTCTAAGATAAGGATAATGGGCAACTAGGTTTGGCGAGACTGCAAACCGAATTTTGGTAGCGGGAAGGAATGTCGCTGGATTGCTTTTATCATTAAAAGAGACTGAATCTTTCTTATATGATTTGTTATTTAGGCGTTTTAACCCGCTAGAAGGAAGATGGTGTAACATTTTTCACCTTGAATATCACTCTTCTTCCGGAATAGCCATCGTGTGATTCCCCACCAAAAGGCATTTTCCATCTACTTCTACATATGTCCGCATAAAGTGATACTTGGTAGGTATAGGACCTCGATCGACCATAGTAATACCCGTAACGATGGCAGTTTTGCCGGTAATCGCCACCTTCACTTCGCTTTGAATTCTGGATTTTGTATCGCTCATGCCAGTCGCTTTCTGGGTTTTGGCTCGCGCCACGACAGCCATTTTATTATCTGTCATGGAAGCATGATTGTGGATCCAGACAAACTCTTTACCTAAAATAGATTCCATAAAATCTGGATCAGGATGAAGATTTGCTTCTTCCCATTTGGCATCCAATGCCTTGATGCTTTCGGCCGTCATGCAGGTTTGCTGGGCTGCCGCAGAGAAAAAGGTAAGAAGGCCGAATAGGAATACTAGCGTGAATGATTTCATAGCAATAGGGGTTGTGGGTTTCAGACAGGTTAATTTAGGCAAATTAAAGGGGCTTATTTTTTCGATTCTTTCAATCCAATTTTATTCCTACAAAGTTTTGAACGCGTAAACTTTTGACTTTGCCAGCCTCTATCCTGAAATTAAAAAGCCCTCCGTCATCCGTGCTGAAAAATGTAGAGTCGTTTTCTGGTATAATATATTCCAGCTCTTCTGAAAATTCAGCATTGATTTCTAAGCCATTTTTCGAGACAGAAATTACCACTTCTCCAAGTTCAGGAATTCGATATATCCCTGCATAAATCTGCCGCTCTTCCTCCGTCATCGCCTGTACCTTTCTTCGATTTGGAGATATTCCCGGCAAGTCATATTCCGCAGCGATACTCAATAGGATTTCTTGCATAATACTTCCATTGTCCGAATTGACCATGATCACTACTGCATAAGGCGAGTCTTTCCACGCAATCATATTGGCTCGAAAGCCTTCGTCTGCGCCTGAATGTCCGAAGTTAAACTCAGAAACTCCTGGTCCTAACCCGTACTCATTCATTCCTGCGGTAAGCATTTCATTTACAGTGCTGGATTTTAGCAGGCCATCCTTTTTACTTTGATAGATTTGCTGAATTTCCTTTGCCCACAGGATCAATTGAGATGGAGTAGTCCAAAGTCCAGCTGCTGCCATTTCAGGATAGATTGGCCATTTCCCTTCTACCTCAGTGCCATCGCCTCGATAGCCCGTAGCGGCGATAGCATGGTATTTTTCCGGAAGTGGATTTTCAAAAGTGCTTGAAATCATGCCTAGCGGCCCTAATACATTTTTTTGCATGAGCTCAGGAAAGGATGAACCTTCCAGATCAGAAATCATCAATTGCATGATGGTGTAGCCTCCTCCAGAATACATCCAACTCTCACCGGGTTTTTTATAGACCCGAACGGAATCCGTATTTCCTTTTCCATCCAAAACCTCTGGAACGCTCGGGATGGTATCTCCCTTATCATAACCCGGAAAACCCCAAACGGTCAAGCCCGCAGTATGATTGAGGATTCTTCGAGTAGTGACTTTTTCTTCTTTGGTGAATTCATTTTCAGGTACTTTCCAAGACTTGAGGTATTCATTGACGTCGGTGTCCAGATTGATCAGACCTGATTCCACTAGTTGATGCGCACGCAAGGCTGCAACTGGCTTGCTGATCGAACCTGCAAGAAGCATGGTTTCAATTGTCATTGGCCTATTTTCACTGCTATCCGCCATGCCATAGGCCCGAGCCCATTCTATTTCTCCATTTGCTAAAAAGGCAATACTCACTCCGGGTATGCCCAGCTCTCGCAAACGCTCTTCGATATTGAAAAGTAAAAGACTATCTCCTTCGATTTGAAGATTGGGTTGCAAGCCATTTTCAATTCTGCTGATTCGTTCTTCTAATGCGACTTGATTAGATTCCTTTTCTGACGAGCAAGAAAAAAGTAAAAGGCAAAAAGCAGGGATAATAAAGTAACGCATGATTTTAGGGTTTTTATAAAAATAGGAAATTCGGTCAGAAAACGAATTGCGAGTTAAAACTCATTACATATTTTTATTCCCAAATTCAGATTTAGGATCAATAGGGTTTGATTTTCGAGTCTGGTATCTTTTCCAGATATGAAGGCCTGATCAACCACCGAATTGGATTGATCGATGCGGTTAGTAGTAATTCTGCCAACCAATTCGGCTTTGAACTCAGGACCTTGAATCGGAAGATTCTTGGGTGTTTGGGAGAGGGGGGAGAGCAAAGAATCGTAATACATATTAAAGGCGTGCTATCCCGTCTTAGAAACGATGGATTAGCATTAAGTAAAATTTCTAGGTTACTTTTTCCAGCCGATCTGCGGCTATGCTTGCTTACGCGAAAAATAGAAGAATTGGAGCGCGTTTTGTAATCCGTCCTTTGTAGTCTCCTACATTTTTTAATGCTCTTATGATCTTGCAAATTCCAATAATGGCTGGAAATTGTCCTTATCGGCTGCTTTCACGGCGTTCAAGTATGAACTTCGAGCGTCACTTTGAGGTGCTAAATCTGCCATCCCCCAACTAAATAGAGGCAGTCCATAAATTTTACCAATTAGTATATCAGCCATTAATCTGCTGTGTCGACCATTTCCATTTGAAAAGCAGTGAATACTTACAATCCTGTATTTAAACCGAATTGCTATTTCCTCAGGAGAATATGTTTCGTTTTCAATCCAATAAATTGAATCATCACAAAGTATTTTTAATGATACAGGTATTTGCCATTTTTTTATTCCCAGATTTTTATCAGTCTTCCGAAATTCCCCAGCCCATTTCCAAATGCTTCCAAACATCCGTTTATGTAGATTACAGATGAATTTTTCGGTTAATACTGTTTCTGATTTGAAGGTTTTCCCTAAAACCCATAGTAGCGCTTCTTCAATGTTTTGTTGCTCAAATTCATCCAGCTCTTCCCGTGTAGCAATTGTTGGGATTAAAAGACCTTGTTTTTCATCCTCATCTAATGGAGTTTGTCCATTCGTGTATTCTAGATTTAGTCCCATAAAGTTTTGGGAAGTTCTTGTTTGAGTAGTAATGTTCGTTCTTCTATAGCCTTTTTGATTCGCTGTGGTGTGTTTTCCTGATCTTCAAGCTTCATGGTATTTGACGTTCTGTATACTATTTTTTCAGCAAGTGCTCGGGCTTTGCTTTCAATATAACTATCTAAGGATCCATTTTTTGGCACAAAGCCGTACACAAGTTCCATATCTAAGGCCCTCGCGGCTTCTTTCAATGATTTAAGTGTTATCCCACCTTCGGTTTCTCTTGTTTCAATTTCTTGAACGCTTTGCTTTGTCATCCCTAATTTGTTTGCCAATTGCTGCAGTGACATTCCAAGCCCCAATCGAATGGCTTTTACCCAGCCTGTGGGGGGATTAGGTAATTGTCTGGTGGGAGAAAATAACTTAATTCTTGATTCGAGCTGTTCTAGTTGGATTTTTTTCTTGTCCATTTCCTTAGGTTAAAAATTGCTAATATGAAATAAAAGTAAGGGTATAAGCTGACAAATACAAGTAAAAAGTCAGTATAAAGCCTGACAAAAATAAACTAAAAGTCAGGTTAAAACTTGATAATTAATGGGAAGGTCTGTGATTCGCGCTGATTTTCGAGTCTGGTAATTTTCAGAAATCAAGGCCTGATCAACCACCGAATAGGATTGATCGATGCGGTTAGTAGTAATTTTGCCAACCAATTCGGCTTAGAACTCTGGACCTTGAATCGGAAGATTCTTGAGTATTTGGGAGGGAAGGACTGAACGTAAGGAAGAATATGATATAAAAAATAAGCAATAGCACCCCGAAGAATGCTATTGCCGATAGGTTATGGGAGGATCCTTTTTCAATAAATCCTTCCCCTTTCAATTTTTCTAATCTTTACAATACTGTCAATCGATTCTCTTTTTTAAGTCCTTTATTGATCGCAGGAACGGTGTTTTTGATCACTTGATCTTGCTCTGCTTTCAGTTTGGATTTCATCGATTGATAGTAGTCGAACTGTGCTTTTTGATCACTTGTCCATGGGCCGATGTAGTCGCCTACTTCGGAATACAGCGTTCGGATTCGATTGTTCACTTCGCTGTATTTTCTCCCAATTTCTACCAAAGGCGCAGCACTTTTTTTGTCATAAGAAACCTTATCCTTATCTAACTTTCCGAGCTGTGTTTCCAACTTTTCGATAGGGCTGCGATCTGCAGTAACTCCCTTAGCCAAATCAAGAACTTTCAGTAGGGATGCTGTCCACTCTTTTCTCAGGCCAATAGAAATATCCAGACGAGGATCATCACTTACGCTGAACTTTTGAGCGTAAGTCTCGCCGTTAACAGTGAGCTTTGCGGTATAAAGCCCCGGTAAAACAAAAGGGCCTGACATTCTAGATCGGCCTGTTCCAGCATTCTCATTTTTATAGCGCAGGCTCCACATGACACGATGTAGTCCTGCTTTGTTCGTAGTTTTTACTTCATCCACAAGGGTTCCTTGCGCATCATAGATGCTTAAGTTGATCGCATTAGTTGATACAGAGTCTTTCAGATAAAAGTCGATCGCGGCACCAAAAGCAGGGTTTTCTCCACGATAGTACATGTCGCCGGTATGTGCTCCATCATCCAGGTAATTAATGATCTCGGCATCTGAGATCGAGAATAAGGCAGCTTGCTTTTGGAGTACAGCAGGGCTCAATTCCTGGAGCGCATTGACATGATCCAGGATCCAAACGCCTCGACCGTGTGTTCCGAGAATCAAATCATTATCTCTGGGGTGAATCACCAAATCGTTGAAGGGAAGGGTAGGCATATTGCTTTTTAATTCTACCCAATGCTGACCTTGATCAATGCTAATAAACAATCCTAGTTCTGTTCCCAAGTAAAGCAAATCAGGATTTTTAGGATCTTCTCTAAGGGTTCGTGCTACACGTCCCGCAGGCAAATCGCCTTCAATGGATTTCCAGGTTTTACCATAGTCAGCAGTGCTGTAGATGTAGTTTTTGAAGTCATTATTTCGGTAGTTATTGATCGCGACATAAGCTCTTCCTGCTGCGTGTGTGGAAGGCTCAAAGGTGTTGATCCAAGTTTCCTTTGGAAGTCCAGCCAATTGACTTGTCACGTCGTTCCAAGTTTGCCCATCATTCCAAGATACTTGAAGCAAGCCATCATCCGTGCCTGCATAGAGCATTCCCGGAGTGTGGAGGTCTTCAGCCACCGCAGTCAGTGTAGGGTAGTAGGGAATTCCATCATCTAGTGATGCGGTATTTTCATCCGGTCGCTGACCCATGATCGACAATTCTCGCCGATTGACTTTTGTGGTTAGATCGCCCAGAGAAGCCCAAGTTGCCCCATTGTCTATACTTTTCCAGAGGACATTGGTACCCGCATAGATCGTATTATCATCGTGGTGGGAGAGAAAGAATGGCCCATCCCAGTTGCCCGGAGCCATGGCATTTCCCAACTCAGGTTCCGGAATTCCCGGTCCCCAAGCATCCCAATTTCTTCGTGCGCTAATTCTTCCTTTTGGATCACCTGGACGAATGTCTTGTCGCTGACCGGTTTTTATGTTGAGTCTAGAAAGTCCCAAATATTGAGATTCGGTATAGACAAACTCGGGATCATTTCGATCGACTAAGTTTAAAAAGCCATCGCCTCCTCCAAGTCGTCTCCAGTCTTCATTCAAGATGCCATCGGTGCGATAGGTTTCACTTGGACCTACCCAGCTTCCGTTATCCTGCAAACCTCCATAAATATTGTAAGGTTTAGCATCATCGACCGCCACACGATAATATTGAGCTAGGGGAAGATTATTGATGAAAAGCCATTTGATACCTCGGTCATAAGAGATACCGATTCCTCCATCATCTCCCTTGATGACATGGCGGGAGTCTTTTGGATTGACCCAAAGGATTCGATCATCGCCATGTAGAGTCTGCCGAGGAGCGGTGAAAGTTCGGCCGCTATCACTCGAATAGCTATACTGATTCATCATGTAGATGCGGGATTCATCGCTCGGATCTACCAAGGGCTGCGAAGCGTACATCGGTCTTGGGTTCCAGTCGCTCATCCATTCCCAGCTTTCGCCTTTGTCTTTGCTTCGATATAGTCCAGCTCTTCGTTCATTGTAAGCCGTGGAGGCATTGTATTGGTAGCCTTGTTCCAAAGAGATATAGACCACCTCCGGATTTTTTTGATAAATAGAAATTCCGATTCTTCCATAATCTCCTTCAGGAAGTCCATTCGTCACTTCGTTCCAAGTTTTGCCGCCGTCGGTAGACTTGTGTAGTCCGCTTCCCGGTCCACCTCCATCAAATCCGTAGGGAGTTCTTCTTCTTTGGTATGTGGCAGCATATAAAATGTTAGGATCACTTGGATCCATGGCTACATCGGTGACACCGGTATCTTCATTGACGTAGATCAGACGATCCCAAGTGTTTCCACCATCTTTGGTTTGATAAAGTCCTCGTTCTTCATTGGCACCCCAAAGATGCCCGATCGCAGCCACGTAAGCGACCAGCGTATCGGTAGGATGAAGGACAATTCTTCCAATATGATGGGAGTCTTTCAACCCTACATTTTTCCAGGTTTTGCCTTCGTCATGTGACTTATAGATTCCATCGCCCCAGGAGGAGCTTTGTCTATTGGCACGCTCGCCAGTTCCTACCCAGACGATGTTGGGATGTTTTTGATTTAGGGCAATGGCGCCTACCGAGTGGGTAGTTTCTTTTTCAAAGACAGGTTCGAAGGAAACGCCATTATTCGTAGTCTTCCAAACTCCGCCAGTGGAGGTGGCAGAATAGAAGGTATAAGGGTCAGATTCCAGCACGGCAAGGTCCACGATTCGCCCACTTACTAGGGCAGGACCTATATTTCGTAGCGGCAGTCCGTCTAACAGTTCCTTGGTCAATTGCTGACCTTGGACGGCTATAGAAAAACTCAAGCCAAGCAGGAGTAAAAGAAATCTAGTTTTCATTGGTGGTGTGTTGAGTACAAAATTGAATTTAAGCAGCCAATTGCATTCTTCAAATTCTTTTTGAGGAGCGGTGGGTGAGAAATTTAAAATTTAAAATTCTTGAAAAATTGATAATTGTTTTTAGGTGAACTATCTACTCTGAATAGCCTTCGGTAAATTGGGGGTAAAAGGATTTCGTAAAAAGGTGTCACGACTGCGAAGCTGTTGAACTTTTAGGCAATTGATTTCCATAAACATGAAAAATGTCAAAGCGTTTTGCTCTTGATGACTATCGTAGATTTCGCTTAGGCAATTGCTTTACTTTGAGCCCTACCTATTTCTTCAAAGCATCCTTTTCTTCACCGATCAGTAGATACCCTTCACCAATTTTTAAGCTTTTAAAAATATTTTTCAAATCTATTCCTAACGCTCTGTTTGAGTCTTCATGAAGTGGATTTCCGATGAATCGGATGGTGCTAGAATTGATTAAAGTATCGAATACAATCAGATTCTTTGGATATGGCTGTTTCTGATTAGTGGATACGGTTACAAAATATTCATAGGGAGGTTCGTCCGTTTTGCCATAGATCAGCACTGGATCTTTTAAGTTGAAATCTGCTTTTCGAATTACTTTCCGTAATTCTTTTTTGTCCGTGGTGTATGTGATATCAGCAGGGGTTTCAATCGCAAATTCTAAGGAAGGGTTCAGGATTTGGATATTGTAATTCTGAACATAGGTATTTTGCTGAAAATGCGCACTTATTTTCGGAGAACAGCCAAAGGATAAAGCAAGTAGCGTAAGTAATAAAAGTCTGGTCATTAGAAAAGGTGATGAGTTGTTTCTTTACCTGATCGCAACTTCTTCTTAAGATATTAAAATAATTTGAGGGTTGGAATTTCAAATACCTGAAAATATAAAATCGTTTTAGAAACTACGCTTTGGCTAGGATTCTACCTGCAGAGGGAGGAGGTTCTAAGTTTAATTTGTAGGAATTTCTACCTTCAGATAGGTATTGAAAAAAGGTAATAGTTCGGTGAAAATCCTTCCTTCGAAACCATCCAGCATGTTTCCATGGTCGCCGATGTATTCTTCAGCAAAATGACTGATTCGATAGGATTCCAATTTCTTGCTAAACTGTAAACTGGTGTAGGGTATGTGTGAGAAATCCTCATTTCGCCCCCAATCTATTTTCAAAGCTGAAAGACTCCTCAACTGGGGGAGATAGTCATCAATCATGTAATAAGGGAATTCGGCTTCCCATTCACTGATTACTTTCTAATCATATACCACAGAGTCACCCACGTATGAAACAGGAAAATCTGCCCCTAGCTCCTTGTTTGAAACATTAGGTGAATAAACCTGTGCCATGGCAGTGAATACAGCAGCAAAAAAACTATTGAAGTCACCTGTCTGATCTGATTCAAACAAGCCTTTTAGTATCGCATCTTGACTATTCAGTTGGCTGATGCGCTTGAACGCAGGGTTGGAAAGAGAAAAATCTCCATGCCAGTCCAGAACTGCAGGGCTGAGCGCATAGACGGCACTAAAGGTATCTGCGAAAAGCATCCCTAGCTTGAGCGCACCATTTCCTCCCATCGAATGCCCACACAGCCCTCGACTGGCACGATCAGGAATAGTTCTGAAATTCTGATCCATGTATTGGACTACATCTTTACCGATATAATCTGCCCAATTCCCGGAAGCTTCTGAATTAGTGTAAAAACTACCTTGCATCCGCGTGTTACTGTTTGGCGCTACTACGATCATGGGGCTCATTTTGCCAGTCTTGATAGCTTCATCGAGCAAAAGCTTAAAATCAATCCATACGCTCATCATTATACTGTCTGTACCTCCATAGCCATGCAATACATAAATTACGGGATACCGCTGAGGTCCTTTTTCGTAATCCTGGGGCAGATAGATTGATAACTGGCGCAAAGGATCTTCTCCGGCTGGGTTGTTTTCTAAGGAAGCTGCCACAAACGCCCGCCTTTCCATTTTTCCCTGAGCAATACCTGCGAATGAAATGCTAAGTAGCAACAAGCTGAATACTATCTTTTTCATAATATTAGGTGGTTAGAGAATTACTGCATATATCTAAGATCAGAAATTATACTCTTATACTTTATCCATTTTTTATTTTCCTGGCAAAAGGTCAAAGTTTCTATTCCCCAAAATGCCGTTGGCATGGCTGATATTGGTAGATTTTATCCCATTTGATTTAATGTTTGGCAATGAAAAATATCGTCCGTCCCGATGGGACTTTGCCAGACCTAATTGTCAATCAGAATCCAGAGGTTAAAACCTCTGGCAAGAATATGGGTCGTCCCGATGGGACTGTATTGAAATAATGCTGGAGGCATGGCCGACGATCTAGCCAGTCAAAGTTGGTGAGCGGAGTCGAACCATCAATAGCTGGGTAAAATATCACTAGTGAGTTCTAACAAATGCCGTAGGCATGACCGATCATCTAGCCAGCCATTTCAATGGCTGGGAAAATAGATGAACATCAGGTTTCCCAAAATGCCGTTGGCATGGCTGATATTGGTAGATTTTATCCCATTTGATTTAATGTTTGGCAATGAAAAATATCGTCCGTCCCGATGGGACTTTGCCAGACCTCATTGTCAATCAGAATCCAGAGGTTAAAACCTCTGGCAAGAATATGGGTCGTCCCGATGGGACTGTATTGAAATAATGCCGTTGGCATGGCCGACGATCTAGCCAGTCAAAGTTGGTGAGCGGAGTCGAACCAAAATTCTGGGAAAGAATTTCAATTGAGAGTTTAGCAGAATGCCGTAGGCATGACTGATGATCTTGCCAGCCATTTCAATGGCTGGAAAAATAGATGAACATCAGGTTTCCCAAAATGCCGTTGGCATGGCTGATATTGGTAGATTTTATCCCATTTTGATTTAATGTTTGGCAATGAAAAATATCGTCCGTCCCGATGGGACTTTGCCAGACCTCATTGTCAATCAGAATCCAGAGGTTAAAACCTCTGGCAAGAATATGGGTCGTCCCGATGGGACTGTATTGAAATAATGCCGTTGGCATGGCCGACGATCTAGCCAGTCAAAGTTGGTGAGCGGAGTCGAACCAAAATTCTGGGAAAGAATTTCAATTGAGAGTTTAGCAGAATGCCGTAGGCATGACTGATGATCTTGCCAGCCATTTCAATGGCTGGAAAAATAGATGAACATCAGGTTTCCCAAAATGCCGTTGGCATGGCTGATTAAAAAAGAAATCATTAAACCTAGGCTCAGCTCCTTTTTTCAAAATCGGCTTAAACCAGCATCTTGAAATTTATTTCGCACTAAACCAATCCATGCCATCAGGATTCTGAAGGTTGTGTATTTCTTTGATTACCGTCATCGTGTTGGTGTCAATCACTACAAGCTTGTTTCCTTTGCTTACCGTATAGTATGCCCTAGGACGTACTGGATCGATGAAGATGCCTTCACCACCGGCACCCACGTCAATTCGTTTGACCTCGGTTCGTGTAGCAACTTCCCAGACACGTAGCTCATTGCCCTGAAGCTCATTCATCAATAGGTATTTTCCGTCCTTGGTAAACTTAATCCGGTTGTTCAATCCACCTTCAAACGAAATGGTACTGATCAGTTTTTTCTCCCGCACGTTGATGATTGATATCTTCTTCGCATTCATGTGAAGGGCCCAAAACTCATTTCCGTCGGGTGAAAGCGCCATGCCTTCCATGCGAGTGTCGCCAGGAAAAGTCGTGAACAGTAGATTTTTCTGGCCTCTTTCATTGGTTATACGATCGATAATAGCAATCACACTGCCATTGCTGCTTGCTGTGAAAATGCGCTGTTCATCGGGAGTGATAAGCAGCATGTGCGATCCACCAGGCAAACCGAGGACCTCGTCAAATTGCTTTGTCGCCGGATCATATCGTGAGATCAGGCGCTGGGTCTCATGGCCGAGATAAAGATGTGTTCCTGCAAAAGTAATGGCATGTGGGGCTCCAAATGCACTGATGTCAATGGGCTCAACGCGCTTTTGGGCCATCACATCCACCACCGTGATTCCGGGAAGATTGGATCCTATATACACATACCGCCCATCGGTTGCCAGTTCATGAAGGTTTCCTCCTGCTGGAATACGTGCCACAATTTCAAGTGTTTTGGGATCGATGATCACCAAGCGCCCAGCATCCTTCTCCCCCACGAGCAATGCCTCCCTGGGAGTGGGGCTAAAGCTTACCACCGGAGAATCCGGATCAACTGCCCGATTTCCCCCTTGGGCAAGCAGTGGCTGTAATTCAAATAGGAGTAGGGCTATTATAAGCAGTAAAAAACCAGTTGTTTTTGTCATGACAAGATTATTGAATAGCTGTATTTATGAATACTACCCAAAGGAATTGTCCTGCGCTGTCTTCAATCCTAGGGATTCAAACTTTCCGGAAGGGAGTGCAGGGGGATAGCCCCGTGTAATGAAATGTCATCGGTTTTTTGTTTTGGCAGGAATGTCGTCAATCGAGAAAATATGGGTTCGCCAAAACGGTTTGGTGGTGATTTAATTATGAATTGAAAAATGGTTTATCTAGCTAAGTTTAAATGGATTTCAAATTCTAATTGATAGAAAGGTGTAATTGCAAATTACACCTAGATCACCGCACAGACTACGCTCAGAGGAGGTTGTGACGCATAGATTAATGCTCCAAGGCGAAGCGATTTAATTCCGAGGACTATTTTGAACTGCTTCTATACAGGACTAAGCCTTCTAAAAAGATCCGACATTTTTGAGGTTTGTGTATTATTAAGTAAATTATAATTAATCCAAGAATAGATTACTATTCAAAAACTGGTTTTCTTCCCAAATTTTTTTCAATTAAACCCAATTACTATGAACGATTCCCAAACACTTGACGGAAATTCTGTTACCTACAATTATCCTGATTTAGGAACAGTAAAAGTTGATTTTCAAGATGGTCTTCTGACGTATGAATGGACTGAGGGCCATTTCGCAGGGCTAAAAAGAGAAGGATACCCTTATCAAAGTAAATTGATAGGAGATAGAATTTACATGTTCACCTGGCTGGAAAAACGACACTATTCATTTGTTACCGTGGTTCTGAACTTGGCACAAAACACCATGCAATCTTCAGCCATTTTAAATCCACAAACGGAGGAAGAAATGTCACTCTTTCATAGTGGGATTATTAAAAAGCATACGCTGGAATAGTAGTGGGATTTTTGAATTTTGTCATCGCTAATTGCGTTTGAGTTCCAATTTAATTTTACCTATTAATTCATTTACCCTATTGATCATGGAGTCTTCATTATAGTATAGATCGTTCATAAAAGCATTACTTATATTTAGGTAGTTTTCTATGGCCACGATTAAACCAGTGGGATTGGTTAGAATCGCTTGAATTTCATTGAAGTCACCTTGGTTAATTGTACTAATGTTGTTTTCATATAAAGCGTTACGATAGTTCTGCTGAACATTCAATATAATCGAATTCTGGAAATTTTGAACGTCATCTGCTTGAGGATAATATTCTTGAATTAAAGTTCGAAGATTCTGATCTTTTATAATTTCAATTTTTCCAGTTGAAATCATTTCATCAAATGTTACGCGTCTTTGATTAAATAAATAAATCTTTAAAATATCATATAACTTAGAGCCAAATTGTTCCGGTGGAGTCCAGTCATCCTTGCCATTAAAGCGCTTGAGGGCATCTTGATATGCATCCGTCGATAAGAAAAATTCAGAATTATTTTCGCCGAGCTGATCAACTACGATTTTTCCAAGTATTAATTTTTGTTGATATCTAGTAACAGTTCCTTGGAGGTTTTCCAAATCTTTTTCAAGATCAACCACAAGTCTGCTCAGGTATTCTTTTTCTTGTTTACGATTAATACGCTCGGAATTCCAATTATTAATCGAAAGTGCAATGAGAATTCCTATCACCACAAGCACAATTTCCCCTATGGCATAAAGCATATACTTGCTTACTCTATTTTCCTTAATCATATTTTGTCGAATTTTTCTAAAAAGTTTTAGCATAGATCGCTGTTTGCTCTTTTCAGGAATTGTTTTAGCGAAAAGGAATTATCGTTAAGTTACCTGAATTAATGATTTTCACTCAAAATAAAAGATCTTAAGGATAAGGGGATTATAAGAGAAACTTATTCCATAGGGATATTAAAAAGAATTGTGATGGACTAGTTGTATTTACACCCAGTCCCAACAGCGGTCTGACTTCACTGTGAAGGGGGTGTATTCTTTATCACCTCGTTCGCTGAGACTCTTCTTCTGATCCAAGTTTTCTCTGCCGAGCTGCTTTCAAATCTTGATTTCCAAGAGTATAGGTGAAATTTAGCATTGCGACCCGAGTGTCTAATTGCAGTTTGTAATCTGATTTAAAGCCAGGAACATCTATTTTTCCAATAAACTTATTTGTATGGAATATATCCTGAACACTTAGTCTGGCTTTGAATTTTGGACCAAATGATTTTTGAATCCCAATATCAAGGGATCCCAACCAAGGTGAACGAGCAAGAGCCTGAATCGAAGGTGAACTGATCCATCCGGTCAATTCTCCTGTCCATCCTTTCTGGAATGCAAATGTGTTTGACATATCCAGTCTACTTGAAAATTGTTCAACTGAAATTGGGTTTTCTTGATACACGTAATCAAACCGGCTATACAGTCCCGTTAAGTTCAATTGAGCATTCCATCCTTTCATTATTTCAAGTGGATAGCTCATGGTCATGTTATAGGACTGGGAAGTACCGACATTATCCGGAGTTCTTTCAGTACGTATACTGTCTACTGGCTGAAATAGGTAGAAGATTAAATCAGATACGAAACTTGCTCCAACAGAAGTATACAATTTGTCTTTGAAACCATGTTTTAGTTCAAGTGAATGCGTGTATTCTGGTTGTAGGAAAGCATTTCCTCTGCTATACAAATATGGATCGACATAAGAACGCGCAGGGTTTAAGAATTGGTAACTAGGTCGGTTGATTCTGTAACTATAAGAAAGTACTATGGTGTGATTATCCGATAATTTATTGGATAAGAATACACTTGGGAAGACATTTAAATAATTTCGTTTTAAAACGGTGTTAGTGCTTGATGAATTGGCTTCAGAAATTGTATGCTCAGCTCGCAAACCAAATTGTGCTTGAGTAGCTTCTCCAAGCTTGCCTGAAAAACTTAGATAGGCAGCATTTACATTTTCAGTGTAAATAAAATTATTTGATAAAATAGGATCGATAATAAGGTTTCCTTCTTCCCCTTGTGAAAGAGTTAGATCATTTTGACTCTTTACCTGAGCGGTTTTTAGACCAGTTTCCATATTCCACTTGTTGAAAACTACTCTACTAAAATCCGCTTTAGCAGTTCTGATGGTTATGGTAGTTGGCATTTCAGTTATTAGCCCCTGCCTGGCTTGAACAGGTTCTTCTGGTGTCTTTATTTCCGTTTGTAGTGTGTTTGAATATTCCCGGTTAAATTGGCCCATGTCAAAGTCTGCTGTCAGTTGACCTCCTTTTCCCTCGAAAGTATGTTGGAAGTTTAAATTTGCAACATGGTTTGTTGATACTGTACTAATTTGTTTGGCGGTATTTGCCTCTAAGTAATTAATTCCTTTGATTCTTTGAAATTCGCTACTGGCAGTCCCATCTTCTCCAAAATCACTCCAGAAACCGGTCCATACAACTCCAATAGTTGTGTTTTTGCCTAAAAAATAATCTACTCCGGCCTTTGCATTTTGGCCCCAGGTATCAAATACAATGTAGGTTTTTTGTTCAGCGTAGTTTTGCTGTGCTTCGTTATCAATAAACTGTTCACTAAATAGATCAAAATAAGCACCTCCTGCATTAGCACTGTAGGTACCAAATACATTGATTTTCTTTGCTCGGTGATTGATTTGCAAACTGCCCATTTCCCTGTCGAATCTTCCTGAACCAACACCAAGCGAAATAGAACCATTTGTACCTATATCATTATTTTCCATCAATTTGATGTTAATGATACCAGAGTTGCCTACTGCATCATACTTTGCCGAAGGGTTAGTAATCAACTCTATCTGATCAATATTATCGCTAGACATGGTACTGAGCAAAATAACCAAATCTTCCATGGAGAGGTAAGTTTGCTTTCCGTCCATTTGGACAATTACGCCGTCTTTTCCACGCAATCTTATCGCGTTAGTTTGTCGATCTATGGTAACTCCTGGAGCTTTCCCCAATACTTCGAGTGCTGTAGATCCGCTAGCAATGATACTATTTGAAACGTTGACCACCGTTTTATCAATGTACTGCTCAACAAAAGGTCGCTTCTCTACTACCATCACTTCATCAAGTTGCTGGCTATCTTCTTCTAGCTGAAGAGTAACTCCGATAAGTGGGGTTGATCCGATAGAAATAGGGGATAGGTATACCTGTTTATATCCCATCATAGAAGCAGATAATAGATAGTCACCATCAGGAACATCGAAAATCACAAAGTTGCCGAGTGTATCCGTTACCGCACCTTTTATCAATGAAGAATCTGTGGGGGTTAGTAATAGGACATTTGCATAGGATAAAGGAGCACCCGAAGGCTCAAGTACTTTTCCAGATATTGATTGGGCTTTAGCGCCGAAAGCCAATATGAGTGCAAGAAAAAAGAAAAATGCTTTCATAAAGTGAAAAGAAAAAGTGAAAAAAAAAGATCGATCTATGAATTAATCCCAAGTCGATATATTGTTATAATACAATATAGGATTATAAAATTGGAAGTCATATATTTTTAATAAAAAATGTTATAAAGCTATAAATAACTGAAAAACAGATAAATGTGGAGTTTTTTTGAAAAGGTTTAGTATATCGATAAAAACTTGTCAGTACATGAATTGTATAAAAATTAGAATATTAATTGCATTATATATTTAAGAATCTTGCCACAGCGGGTTGTTTTAGCATTGGGCAAGGGAGTAGGGCAGGCAACCTACGAATAGGCAAGTGATCTATGCCTCGCGGGGTGGAGAGGCTGATAGATTGGATTATTGGTAAATGAATTGGTGAGGATATTAAAGAGCCTTACTTCAGATCTTTGCACCGAACTACACCTCCAAAAAAAATCCGACTACACCCTGAGCGGTAAATTTCAAATCAAGTTTGCAGTTTTAGAATCTGTTTTTTAAATAGTATTGTAGCTTAACGGAAAATTTGAAAAATACCTACCCTTTCGATCCCTCGATCAAACATCACCTGATTATCGCCCTTGGCCTGGCAATCTGGATATTTATTTTTTTGTTTTTTACAGAGCCCCTTGAAGTGGGGCAACTTGATGATCTCGATAAACTGAAATTTCTGCCAATTTATGGACTGTTCGGGGCAGCTGGGTACTTACTTTGCCTTCCCATCCAATCTTGGCTGGCCAGAAAGGAAGGAAAATGGCTTCTTCGTTCAGAGTTGATTTTCATGTTCAATCTGGTTTTGATTGGCTTTGTCACCTCATGGCTGGTTTATTTTTATATAGTGGTGGATGCAAATCCTTACGCCTACACCATTGACTATTTTGCGAAAGCCATCTATCTGCCAGCTGCTTTGACTGTATTTCCGATTCTGGCTATCGGTCGCTGGTCTTTCGGGAAATACAAGGAGAAACAACTCGAAAAAGATAAAATCGAAATTCGTGGAGCCGGGAATTTTGAAGGACTGCGATTGCAGTGGAAGGATTTGATTTACATACAATCTTCCGATAATTACGTGGAGGTCTTTTTCAAAGAAGGGGAAAAATTAAAAACACAATTGATCCGAAATAAACTTTCCACCATAGAGGAGCTACTTCCAGAGCTGATCCGAACGCATCGTTCTTTTTTGATCAATCCAGTCCATTTCAATCAATGGAAAACAGGCAATAGAAAATTGTACATCCGCCTGAGTGAAGGGATAGAAGTACCCGTATCCAAGACTTACCTTGAGTCTTTGAAAGCTGCTGTCAATTTCACCACAGAATAGCACAGTTTCGCCACAATCCTCGTTTATTGTCTCCAGAGGTCGATTTGAGTTTGTATGTTTGAAGCAGTCAAACACATAAATCAATCCCCATGAAAAAAGTACTCATCTTAATTCTGCTGCTAAATTTAAACTTAAAGCTTGCAGCACAATCCAACTGCGATTGCGCATCCGAACTGGATTTTGTTTACGAGCAAGTCCAGTCAACTATCTCCTTCAAAGATCAGATTAAGGGCGAGAAGGAAGCCAAATTCGAGGAGAGTTACCAAAAGCTAAGAGCTCAAATGAACGATAAGCTGAGTAAGCTAAATTGCTTTTGGAGTCTGAATCAACTGATGTCTCTGGTGCAGGATAAGCATGCCACGCTGGCCGAAAATCCCCTGGATCTTACTGAGAAAAGTCTTCAGGACTCTAGTTTTTTAGCAGGGTATAGAGCAAGCGAAGAGTTCAGGAAATTCCCTAAGACGGACAGAAATGTAGCCGAGTTGACAAAAAGTCTAGAAGGGAAAAGTCTGGATGAGGTGGAAGGTATTTATACGATTGGCAGCAAGCTAAAGATGGGCGTGTATCGGGTTGCTCCAGATAGTTTGGTAGGGGTGATTCTTTCCTCGCAAGTTGAAATCTGGGAGCCTGGGCAAATCTTCGCTTATCTCAAGCATTCCAACATCGAGTCACATTTCGATATCATCCACTATGGAGCAAGCCAGAAAAATCTCAAATTCGCTAAAGCCCAATTCTTCGATCATGGGATGCTATTTCCATCTGTGTTGAAGGAGGATCTTAAAAATAATTACGCATGGATTGATAAGCCGGCGGAGGAATCGTATCAGCTTTCAAACTTGACGGATGATATTCAATACGTTTGGCTCAACAGTTTCAGCCGGGTGACCAAGCCTGAGGAACGGGATGCGCTGATCGCACAAATCCAGACAGATCTTACCGCAAAGAATCTGATCATAGACCTTAGGAATAATGGTGGCGGAGCAGATAAAATCTCGGTTCCCATCCTTAAGGAACTGAAAAAAAAGAAAGTCAACATCTATGTGATTACCAATTTTTTCACCGGTTCCAATGCTGAAATGACCACCGTGCGCCTAAAGGATGATTTTGATGCCATCCAATTTGGACAGCGAACTTATGGTGCAATTAGCTATGGATCAAACTATGGGAAAAGCTTTGATTCGCCTTCCGGACTTTTTAATTTTTATCCCACGGATATGCGTCAGCGAGAATTTATTGCCTATGAAGAAGTGGGTGTACAGCCAGACGTCAAGCTAAATCAGGAATCAGATTGGTTGGAGCAGACGGTTGCTTACATTAAATCGGTAGATAATTAAAGTACCAATAGATAAATGTCAATGACAAGGGATTGAAGTGTTTGACGACGAGTTAATCCCGGAAAAGGCCGGCTTTCGAGTCGGTCTTTTTGTGGTACAGGTAATAATAGTGAGGTTACAAGCTATGCAAAGCCGAATGAGCTGACTACTCCTAGATGGAGAGGTTTAGGCGTCCTGTAGGGACGCGACATCGGTAGCCCGGGGTTTTAACCCCGGGTGAAGGAATAGCATTGATTTTTTGTTTTGGCAGGATTGCCGTCAATCCAGAAAAGGAGGGTTCGCCAAAACGGTTTGGGGGTGATTGTATTTATTGACAATAAGTCTCTTGAGCTGGTTAATAGAATTGCAAATTCTAATTGATAGAAAGGTGTAAGTGCATCCGACCAAGTACGGAATACTCCTACGCCGGCATTCTACTCCTATCGAGGGTAACACGACCGCTCGAATATCTAAAGAGCCGTTAATGAGTATTTTCATTGTATGCACAAGTAGCTCGTTTATATCTTGTGCAGTAACTCCTAGTACATATTTGCACCCAAACGCTGTGCTTGCCACAAATCCTTTTATTAGTTCAGTTTCATTAAAGGGAAGGCTAAGTGACCTATTCAAGAAAATGAGACCCAAAGGATATGATTTTATTTTCCTCATTTCTTTCGTGTAAAATGAACACTCATTTTCAAATATTAATGCCGAAAACAGGGTGTCAAGGCTGATAACTGGAATTCAATTTCGATCGAAATGAAACGATCAATATGCATTAAACCCAATTAAATGAGTAAAACACTACTAGTATTGATTTTGACCTTCTTTTCCTTGACTACCCCTTCAATCAGTCAAACATTAGTTGGCAATTATAACCTTCCCAATAAACTCAGAGTATTTATCGATGGCTGTGATCGGAGGGATGGAGGCTGCGATATGGATTACATCAGAACGGAAATTACAGCGGTTGACTTCTACTTGGATAATCAAACGGCTGATGTCTTTCTGCTGATTAACGATAACAGATCTGGTGGAGGTGGAAGACAATATCAACTTTTGTTTATAGGTCAACAAAACATCCATGCGGGAAGAAGTGACACCCTCTATGTAAATACTAAACAAACTGATACCGACTTTGAAGTGCGGGAAAGACTTACCCGGTTTATCAAATTAGGTTTAGCTCCCTATGTTGCGAAAACCACAGCTGGAGAGAATATCGAAATCAATATGAAAACTGGCTCTGGTATTCTGTACGATGAAATTCAGGAAACCATCGATCCTTGGAATTATTGGGTTTTTAATGTGGGTAGTAACGCCAACATTGAATTAGAAGAATTGAGCAAGCAAATCAATGTGGGTGGAGACATCAATATCAATCGTATCACGGATAAATGGAAAATATCCCTATCCGGGAGAATAGATGAAAGGCTGAGAAGAACGATTCAAAAAGTACCAAGAGTGGATAACAATGGCAATCCGGTTTTTGATGAAGGCGGTAACCAGTTCATCGATGAAGTGGAGAATAAATTTGATGTATCAGAATTTGGATTTAGTCACCAGCTGGTGAAGTCTATTTCACCCCAATGGTCTATTGGATATGATATTGCAGGTCGTCAGAACACCCGCTTTAATTATCAGTTTCAGACCAGCTTTAGACCAGGTGTAGAATACAATTTTTTCCCGGAATCAGTGCAGAATTCTAGATTTCTAAGAGTGAACTATGGGGTTGAAGTCAGGAATAATAGCTATGTCGAAGAAACGATTTCCGGTGTTCTTAATGAAACCAGGATCCTCCATAGTTTGAGAGCCAGTCTGGGACTAAATCAACGTTGGGGTAACTTGGAAATAGGTTATCGTCTGAGAAATTATCTAGATGATTTTAGCTCTTGGTCCACAGGATTGAATGTGAGTGCAGAAGTCCGTGTCACTGGGAATTTTTCGTTCTTTATGCGAGTAGAAGGTAACTATGTAAAAGACCAGATTTACCTGGCATCGGGAGATTTCACCGAACAGGATATTTTGAGTGGGAGGGTGACCCTACCTTCAGCATATAATGTCGATTCCAGATTTGGGTTTAATTACCGGTTTGGATCTAATCTCAATAATTTCGTGAATCGAAGATTCTTTGGAAGGGCCAATTTTGTTGGGAATGATTAATGGATGATGTGTTTGGTGAAGACACCAAACACGGGGACACCAAACACGGTGATAGAAACAGCCCCATCGGGGTTACATATGGGTAGCCAGGGTTTTAACCTTGGGTAAAAAGATGATGTTAGGTTTTGTTTTGGCCGGAATGGTGTTAATCCAGAAAAGGAGGGTTCGCCAAAACAATTTTTGGTGATTGGATTTATTGATAATTGGTCTCTCGCGCTGTGTACAATAGAATTACAAATTCTATATATAGAAAGGTGTAATTACATCCGACCACTGTAGGGATTACACCTAGGCTAGCGCTCTACACCTAGATGGAGATAGTTAGGCGTAGTCACAAATGCCTAGCCTTGGGTGCAGGAGCATGGAAACGCCAAATCCTTGAAAATTGATCATTGAATTGAATATTTTATGTCTTTTATCCTATGACATCTGTCTTTGATCGCTATATTCCAGCCTCTTATATATTTTTAACTAAATCAATTACGATGAAAAAATTTCTTTTCTTTTTTACAGCTTGTTTGATTTTCTCTGTCACGGTGCAAGCCCAGTATTATCCTTTTGGATCTGAGTTCAAATGCTCCTGTGAAGCCGAAGACTCATTAGCTTTTCAGAATGCCAAGCAAAAAATTAGCAAAACTCTGTCTGAGCTTCGAAAATCAGGAGAGGTGTACAATTTCAATGTAGCCACTAGAGTTGAAAAATCCGATGAGGGTGATTCTACTAATTTTATGGTGCTCCTTGTTGAATTGGATGATGCAGGTTTTAAAGCTAATACCCAAAGTTGGGAGGAAGCCAATCCTGATATTTTAAGCTTCTTAGAGGAAAAATGCCCTAATAGAACAGATAAGCAGTTATGGAATAAATCAATGTCTATGCCTGTGATTAAAAACATGTCTGCTCTAGTAATAGATGTACCCGAGGTGGATTATAAGCCTGATCCAAGCTTAGAGTATAAGATAATAGTGGACTTTATGGCATTTACGAAGCTAGATCCCAAGGATGACGACAGCGATGAAATCAAGCCTGCGGAACAGAATTGGGGTTTGGGGCAATTGGGGCGACAGATTAATCTGCATGTGGCTGCTGGGATTCCCAAGGAAAATATCAAGCTGGTAGCGGCAGTACATGGGACTGCTTCCGAGTCATTTATGACTAACGAGGCGTATCAAGAAAAGTATAAAATGGATAATCCTAACTTAGAGATCCTCAATGAGCTCCATGAGGCAGGAGTGGAGTTTTTACTTTGCGGACAATCTCTGGGACCAATTGAAAAGAAGGATTTGTTACCCTTCGCTAAAGTCACTTTCACAGCACAAACAACGTTATCGGAATTTCAATTGAAAGGCTATGCACTAAAACTTATACTGAATGATTAAGCCTTGAAGTAAAGTATAGGAAATTTTGACGCATCAAGAACCTCGGGATATACCTGAGGTTCTTTTTTTTACCTCAACGGTTACGGAGGTTTAATCAAGAATCAGAATTAGACTACGTCTAGTCACCGTTCAGTGAGGGGACTACGCCTAGCAGCTTCAACGCTTAGTCTACGCTCAGCGGGAGTTATGTCCTTTTGCCTTGACGCAAAAGAGGGCTGGGCGTTATGGAAATGCCCAGAGGGCGTTTATAGCGAAGAGCCAGGTAGGCGGGCCGAGTCAAGATGTAGCAAAGCTTCCACCGCACATGCCCACCGCCGGCCCGCTGCTACGTCCACCCCACGTGCCATCCTATGAAACGATTCTACTCAAAGAGGCAATGTATTAAATCTCTTGAACCCCCAAGCTTGAGTCTTTTTTACTCGGCGTGATGTGTCGAACAAATAATTAATTGCTTGATGCACAAAGGACAGACCCAGAATGGGTCAATTGTTTATAGAAAAAAGGGTTAGGGGAAAAGTATGACCCCATCGGGGTCAAATCAGCTTCGGTGAAGGATCGTGCTATAAACATGAAATCCCTTCGGGATTTGGATCGGATTAGGAATAAAAAAAGGGAAATGTAACTGCTTCCAAAGGCTATCAAAGCCGCGTTTTTGCTGGGGGAGTAGCTATGGAGAACAAAAGGGTTCGCAAAAATTAGCTGAGGTGAATCAGGTCAGGAATTGCAAATTCTTATACTATAAAAGCCTTTTGCAAACTACGCTTAGGCTAGCGCTCTACGCCTAGCGGGGGAATGTTTGCTTTCTTTTCATTACAAAAGTTAAATCACTCGAAGCTTGGGATCAAGTTCAAAGGTTCTGGTTTCTCCTGTGTTTTTGTTGGTGATAGTAAACTTGATCGTATATTTCACAACACCTGGAGGACTATTGTTATCAATTTTGGCTCTAGTACTTCTTCCATTTGCCTTTATAGGATTATCCCTAAAAGCTTCAATTTGTCCAGTCCAGGGAAAATCTAAAAATTTGATTTGGTAATCATTAGGATTTGCTCCGATATCGTTGATTTTCCAGTTGACAAATTTTGAAATGTAACCTTCAGATTCGAAATCCGAAGGTTTTCCATTACCACTTCTACCTCGGTTGTCATCGGACATCTCGGAATGGGCCTCTACCTCTCCCCCGTCAAAAATCGCAGCAGCATCGATATCAAATTTGATGGAGATGTCTCTGGGGTTCTGAGCGTTTGCCGTGCCAGTTAGTAGAAATGGCAGTAGGAACAGCGTGGAAATTAAGGTGATAAGTTTCATTTTAAAAGTGATGATGGTATGGGTATAATTACATGATGATCATTAATATATCCAATTATTTGAATTTTATTACAATTTTTTAGTGAGTAAATAATTTCATGTTCCCGCGCGTATTTTCCAATTAATGGCTGAATTGAGGTCTAGTTCAGAAAAATGAGACAGTTTCTTTTAATAATACGCTTGGATAGTGGAGAAAGAGCAGGAGTTGGAAAAGCTTCAGTCAAGCGTTTTAGCGAAAGGCCAGCTTGAAGAAGTAATTACAAATTACACCTAGGCTGGGCCATCGCTGACTACGCTTAGTCCAACGTCAAACTACGCTTAGAAAGGGAAGTCCCATAGGGACGGTATTTTTGTAGCCCCGAGCTTCAGCTCGGGGTTTACGAAGATTCCATTGTTTCCGGGTTTTGGCCGAAAAGATGTCAATGGAGAAAAGAAGGGTTCGCCAAAACGATTAATTGTCGATTATTTTAGGATTGCAAATCCCTAGATCAAGGTTCGAGATTACAAATCTCGAACAGCAAGAATTTCGAGAATACAAATCTTGATCAGCAGGATAATCTATTTGACCGAAAGTAGGGAAGTCCCATAGGGACGGTATTTTTGTAGCCCCGAGCTTCAGCTCGGGGTTTACGAAGATTCCATTGTTTCCGGGTTTTGGCCGAAAAGATGTCAATGGAGAAAAGAAGGGTTCGCCAAAACGATTAATTGTCGATTATTTTGGGATTGCAAATCCCTAGATCAAGGTTCGAGATTGCAAATCTCGAACAGCAAGAACCCAGGATAAAATTTCGAGATAACATATCTCCAACAGCAGGTGTAATCGAAAATCAAACATTAAAACGTTAATCCTATTTATTTTTTATCGTGTACTTTTAGTATTCATCAAATCCAAAAAGATCCATGAACCTCGCTGCCATCGATATCGGTACCAATTCCATTCATATGATAATCGTCAAAGTCACCTCGAGACACAGTTATGAGGTGTTGGTTCAGGAGAAGGAAATGGTCAAACTGGGTGCGGGGGTTTTTGCAAATAAGGTAATCAGTCAGGAAGCATTTGACAATGGCTTGACAACCATTTCCAGGTATGTGCAGCTAGCCGACCAATATGGTGTCGAACATATCATCACTGCTGCTACCTCCGCCACTCGTGAAGCTAAAAACGGCAGGGAATTTTTAGACCGATTGATCCAGGATGTGGGATTGTCTCCCCAGTTGATCTCCGGAAAAGAGGAGTCCAGATTGATTTTTTTGGCAGTGAATAAAACCATAGATCTAGGGAAAGAAAATGCGATGGTCCTTGATATCGGCGGTGGAAGTACTGAGGCAGTGGTAGGAAATCGGGAAGAAGTACTGTTCATGAGCAGTATGAAACTTGGTGTCCTGAGACTATTAGATCGGGTAGGAAATCAGGATTCCCTAGACAGAAAACAGCAAAAAGACCTCAAAGAACATATCCGTTCTATTGCCAGTAAAATTATCTCAAAAGCTTCACAGGTGGGATTTTCTAAGGTAGTAGGCACTTCAGGTACCATCCGGACCTTGGGAGAGGCAGCTTTGGCCCTAAATGATAAAACCATCATCAGTTCCGTCAATGCGGAGGTGGTCAAAACAAAGGATCTTGAAAAAATCATCGGTAAGCTCCTGGAACTTGAGCCTGGGAAAAGAGCAGCTATTCCCGGCATCAGTGCCAACCGCGTAGATGCCATCCATCTGGGGGGACTGTTACTTTTGGAATTGTTGAAAATGTCCAAGGTGGATGAAATCACCCTTTCGGATGCTTCCTTGAGAGACGGATTGATCATAGACTATCTTGAGAAAAATGGCCAGAAACTAGACCGCCTGGAGCAGGGTAAAGATGTCCGTGAAAGCAGTTCGCTGATGATGGCCTTGCGCTATGATACGGATATCGAAGAGAAAAAGCATATCTCGCATTTAGCACTTCAGCTTTTTGACCAACTGAAAGACCTGCACGGCCTGGAGGATTCAAGCCGGGAGTTGCTGCACCATGCAAGTCTGATCTATGATATTGGTCAGTTTGTGAATTTTAAGGATTTCCATAAGCATTCCAGGTATTTGATTTTGCAGGGAAGGCTGAGGGGCTTCAACAATGATGAACTGACCATACTAGCCCATTTGTCCAGATACCACAGGAAATCTGGTCCAAAAAAACGTCACAAAAAATTCAAAAAGCTGGATAAGAATTTACGGAGATTGGTCAAAGGACTTTCAGGAATTTTGAGGGTCGCGGTAGGATTGGATAAAACCAAAAATCAATGGGTGGAAAACGTCTATTGCATCCCTTCAGACGATAAGCTGTGCATCAAGCTATTCGGAGAAGAAAGCCTGGATCTGGAGATTTGGGAAGCGCAGCGTTTTTCGGATACCTTGGGAGAATTTTTAGGATTGGAAGTGGAAATTGTCAAAGGTTGAGTCGATTACTTGATTGTAGGGGAAGAGGGAGAAAAGGAATTAAAAATTCCTGAAAATAGTAAAGCGTATTGCTCCCGATGGCTATCGCGGACTACGCTTAGGCTAGGGCACTATGCCCAGACGGGGTATTTTTGTAGCCCCGAGCTTCAGCTCGGGGTTGAAGAAGATTTCATTTTTTCCAAGTTTTGGCCGGGAAGAGGTCAATTTAGAAAATGACGGTTCGCCAAAACGAGAGAAGGTTTGTATGTGGGATTAAAAATCCCAGGATAAGCATTCGAGATTACAAATCTCGAACAGCAGGGTTGCTCTTGAGCTTTTTGTAGGTCTAAGCTCAGCTGTTTGCTCACGGTTTTGGTCAGCAGTAGCACTTGCACTTCTTTTCGTTTTTTCGACAAAAGCGTCAGTGTACTTTCGTCAATATAGTTATCTATCAATACGATACTTTGCTTGGCAGATCGGATAATTTTAGAAGTTAAGGAATAGGCGTCAAACACTTGGCCGTTAAAAAACACGCCTTGATTGGGAATGAGCTCCGTATTTATCTGTAATTCAAAATCGGTCACCTTGTTTTTCAAGATTTCAATTTGTCTTCTAATCGATTCATACGGTTGTTTATGGAATAACCTTTCAGAAGGTAGTCCTTCAAAACTCCATTTGCCCAATTCCGAAATTGTGTGCCTTGTTTGGATTTTACACGATAACCAATTGAGATTATCACATCAAGATTATAGTGTTCTATTTTTCGCTTGACTTTTCGATTCCCTTCTGTTTGAACTGTCAAGGAATCCTTGACAGTTGCTTCCCTCTCTAGCTCATTCTCTCTAAAGCAATTATTTATATGTAAACTAATATTCTGTTTAGTTTGCCCAAATAATGCAGCCATTTGCTGTTGTGAAAGCCAAACAGTTTCATCCTCAATTCTCACCTCAATATGCTCGGCAAGTGCATCAGGGCGATATAGGATGATTTCATTTTTCATATCCATACAAAAATTGAGTTTAAGGTCTCATACTGCGATTCCGGGAGAACTTCATTTTCTTGAAAAATTTCAGAACAAAGTGGAATTTAAGGAGATAAAAAAGCTTTTCAAATACTTTCTGTGGATCAGGTGAAAGGGGGAATTACAAATTCCTGAATAATATAAAAGCGTTTTACTCCCGACAATTGTCGCGGACTACGCTTAGTCCAGCGCTCTACTCCGAGAGGGGCGAAGAGTCATTCCTCAATACGTTCTAATTCTTTGTTAATGTCGTTTATAAGTAATTCCACCTTTGGTTTTATATCGTTTGCTAGTTTTAATAATCCTAATCGTTGTGAACTGAGACTTCTGAGTCTATTAGAAATCACTATATTGGTTTTTAACTCATCCAAATCATTTGTAGATAATATAGAGTCATAATGGTTAATATTATCGTCTAAAACTGGGCGAAACTGATTTTCATAATACCTTAGCACTCTATCGCCTCTAGCTATAATTTCAGGATAATCACCGCTATACAGGGATGATATTTTTGAACGAAGAGAATCATTGGAAATAATATCTATTCCTGTCGATTTTAGATTTTCGAAAGTAGCGATGTTAAAAATAAAATTCCACTCACCTTGTAAGGATGTACGATAGTATTTTATTAGAGAGTCGTTGGAAATAGTTTCGTTCGTTTTATAATACCTTTTTAAATTTTCTGAAGCTTTTTCTATTGCAGTATATTTTTGTATTCCAGGAATAAATTCAGTAATAAGGTCATTTTCTAAACCTTTTTTCAACTCTAATAAATTTACAATTTCTTTTTGCCGCTGTTTTCTTGATTCATTCCAAATATTTATCTGCAGTGCAATCAAAATCCCTATGACTACAAGGATTATTTCGCCTATGGCATATTTAAAATATTTAACGGTTTTGTTTTCCATAAGTAAGGTTTGTCTAATTTTTCTGAAAAATTTTATCATGTTTTATGAGTTATCACTCAATGTTTTTATCAAAGGTAAGTACTGAGGATTCACTAGTATTTCTTTCCAAAATAGACTTTATCTGCATTTAATTCAAAGTTTCTCAGCAATACCCAGGCAGGGATTTTGGCTGTCCGTTTACTCAAACTGAATTCAATAGAATTACAAATTCCTATCAATATAAAAGTGTTTTTCTCCCGATGGCTATCGCGGACTACGCTTAGTCGAGCGCTCTACGCCTAGCGGGGGGTAGTGGCTGGGTGTAGTTTGTAACTACACCCTACTATATTTGATTAGGAAATAAAATTCACCAGTAATCCACTTCAATTAAGCCTTTTAATCCAGAATACTTGCCCGCCGTGGTGGGGTTTCTTGCACTGGAATACAAAAAATCTTCCTCCTTTTCGACAATCCCAGCTCTTACCGGATTTTCATGAATATACTTCATCCTGCTTTCGATTATATCTGGTCGAGTTAGCTCAATTGCATGGTTTTCATGCGTCCAAAATTGCATGTCACCAACTCGCTTATTGAATTTGGCTTGGTATTCAAAAATCATTTTTAGCCATTCCTTTCTACTTTCTTGAGGATTTTCAAGAATTAGTTTTAGCAGTTTCTTACTGGTAAACTTTTTGAAATCACGAACCCATTCAGATAGTTTGCCATCTTTCTGCTGAACAATCAGATGTATATGGTTGCTCATAATCACATAGCCATACAAATACAAACCTTTTTCTTTTCTGGAATAGGTCAAGTTTTCTAGAATAAAATCTCGGTATGATTTTCTGGTAAAAATGTCTGCCCAACCTACCACTTGGAAAGTCAAAAAGTAAGGCATTTCTTGATCTTTGATTTGATAGGCCTCTCCCATGAAATGAAAATACTTCTTATCGCCCGAATTGCAAATTCTTAAAAATAATTAGGTGTAGTTGCAAACTACACCTAGACAAACGCTCTACGCCTAGCGGGGCTTTTATTACACTCGAGGGCACTATAATAGAATTACAAATTCTTAAAAATATAAAAGCGTAGTTATAACGCTTAGTCGAGATTTACAGGACAATTTTATTCTTGTCAAATTTAAATTTTTGGTTTTAATACAATTAAAATTTCTGAATATTTTAAATTCAAAAAAAACATTATCCCTCTTAATAGGTTAACTATATTGATTATTATGCTTCATTAGGTAGAATGCTATAAATAATTTATATGATTATTTTCAATTCTGCCAGTGATCATATTTTCTTTGCTTACTTGGCGGGAAGACCGATACTTCGGCTAAGCTCAGTACAAGTGATGGGTGACCGAAGTAATCTCAATTCTAGTGTTTATCATATTTTAAGCCGCCTTTATTCTTTAACTGGTTCAATTGCGGATATACATAATAATTTAAAATCAAACTTATTAAAAGTGTTATAACCCATGAAGAAATTTAAAAAATCAGAAATATTCCTAATGCTATTGGTAGTAGTTTTGATTGCAACGTCGGAATATTATTTTTTAGTTGCTAAAGAGCCACTTAAAGCTATCTTTTTGGGTTTATGGTGTCCTACCATATTGGGTTTTGTAATAATATTTAATATGAAAAGATGATATGGAAAATTTAGATGTAATTGTCTTAACGGCTCTGGTAGTTATTGCATTTATAATTTTTATAATTTCTTCCTTCAAAGAATTAAGCCGCATGGTAGATGAGCCTTACAAATATGAAAAGGCTTCCGGTTTTACTCGTGCGGCATTATTTAATGCGCTAAGTTCTCTTTTTGAGGATGACGAAGATATTCCTAAAGAAAAAAAAGAAAAGTTTAGAAATACTCTAGAACGGACAATTTCTGATATGGAGACAAACGGAATTTATTTTGACGAAATACCAAAGCCCAACGTAAAACGAAAAACTGACGATGATTCTTCGGAAGGCCAATCGGTTTAATTCAACCCAAAATCTCGAGAGTATTCTTAAAATTTTAGCTGATTTATTTTACTGGCCACTAAAATGATTTTTCGGAGTGGGGATATAAGAGTAGTTACAAACTAGGCTTAGTCAAATATTCTACCTTTCTAATTGTAGTCAAAACATGGCAGTGGCTGGGTGAAGTTTGTAACTTCACCCTAATATTCTTACCAATTTGCAATTGGATTAGGAGGTTACTACCAGTAATCTACTTCAATTAAGCCTTTTAATCCAGAATACTTGCCCGCCGTGGTGGGGTTTCTTGCACTGGAATACAAAAAATCTTCCTCCTTTTCGACAATCCCAGCTCTTACCGGATTTTCATGAATATACGTCATCCTACTTTCGATCATATCTACTCGAAATAACTCTATTGCATGATTGTCGTGCGTCCAAAATTGCATGTCACCAACCCGCGTATTGAATTTGGCTTGGTATTCAAAGATTATTTTTAGCCATTCCTTTCTGCTTTCTTGAGGATTTTCAAGAATCATTTTCAGAAGTTTCTTACTGGTAAACTTTTTGAAATCCCGAACCCAGTCAGATAGTTTTCCATCTTTCTGTTGTACTACCAAATGAATGTGGTTAGTCATGATCACATAGCCGTACAAATACAATCTCTTTTCTTTTCTGCAATAGGTCAAGTTTTCTAGAATAAAATCTCGTTATGATTTTCTGGTAAAAATGTCTGCCCAACCTACCACTTGGAAAGTCAAAAAGTAAGGCATTTCTTGATCTCTGATCTGATAAGCATCTCCCATAGAATGAAAATAAATCTTATCGCCCGAATTGCAAATTCTAAAAAATATAAAAGCGTAGTTTCAAACTACGTTCAGGCTAGTGCTATACGCCCAGACGTGGTGGTGGCTGGGTGAAGTTTGTAACTTCACCCTTATATCATTACCATCCCGTACAGCTGTCGGGGTGTAATTGGAATCGAGGTTACTACCAGTAATCTACTTCAATTAAGCCTTTTAATCCAGAATAGTTTCTTGCACTGGAATACAAAAAATCTTCCTCCTTTTCGACAATCCCAGCTCTTACCGGATTTTCATGAATATACGTCATCCTACTTTCAATCATATCTACTCGAAATAACTCTATTGCATGATTGTCGTGCGTCCAAAATTGCATGTCACCAACCCGCGTATTGAATTTGGCTTGGTATTCAAAGATCATTTTTAGCCATTCCTTTCTGCTTTCTTGAGGATTTTCAAGAATCATTTTCAGAAGTTTCTTACTGGTAAACTTTTTGAAATCCCGAAGCCAGTCAGATAGTTTTCCATCTTTCTGTTGAACTACCAAATGGATGTGGTTGCTCATGATCACATAGCCGTACAAATACAATCCTTTTTCTATTCTGGAATAGGTCAAGTTTTCTAAAATAAAATCCCGGTACGATTTTCTTGTAAATAAATCTGCCCAAGCGACCACTTGAAAAGTTAAGATATAGGGTATTTCTTGGTCTCTGATCTGATAGGCATCTCCCATAGAATGAAAATAAATCTTATCGCCCGAATTGCTCCCGACTGCTGTACGGGATTCTTAAAAATATTTAGGTGTAGTTGCATCCGACCACTGTACGGATTACGCTTAGTCAAGTGCTTTACTCCAGAGGGGGATTGCAAATCCCTAGATCAAGGTTCGAGATTACAAATCTCGAACAGCTAGGATCATAGGTAAATAGCGATGATATTTTAGTAGCCTAGGGTTTTAACCCTAGGTAAATAGTCAAAAATGATTTCCGGGTTTTGGCCGAAAAGATATCAATGTAGAAAATGACGGTTCGCCAAAACAAGGAAAGGTTTGTTTGTGGGATTTATCCAGATAATCATCGGGACCCAGGATAAAATTTCGAGATTACATCCCGTACCGCTGTCGGGACTCGAACAGCAGGAGTGTAAATTTTTCCAAGGCCAAACGAAACTCAGATATTAAAACTTCATTATCGTTTCTTTTTTATCGTGTACTTTTAGTATTCATCAAATCCAAAAAGATCCATGAACCTAGCTGCCATCGATATCGGTACCAATTCCATTCATATGGTCATCGTCAAAGTCACCTCGAGACACAGTTATGAGGTGTTGGTTCAGGAGAAGGAAATGGTCAAACTGGGTGCGGGGGTTTTTGCAAATAAGGTAATCAGTCAGGAAGCATTTGACAATGGCTTGGCAACCATTTCCAGGTATGTGCAGCTTGCCGACCAATATGGAGTCGAACATATCATCACTGCTGCTACCTCCGCCACTCGTGAAGCCAAAAACGGCAGGGAATTTTTAGACCGATTGATCCAGGATGTGGGATTATCACCCCAGATGATCTCCGGAAAAGAGGAGTCCAGATTGATTTTTTTGGCAGTGAATAAAACCATAGATCTAGGGAAAGAAAATGCGATGGTCCTTGATATCGGCGGTGGAAGTACTGAGGCAGTGGTAGGAAATCGGGAAGAAGTACTGTTCATGAGCAGTATGAAACTTGGTGTCCTGAGACTATTAGATCGGGTAGGAAATCAGGATTCCCTAGACAGAAAACAGCAAAAAGACCTCAAAGAACATATCCGTTCTATTGCCAGTAAAATTATCCCAAAAGCTTCACAGGTGGGGTTTTCCAAGGTAGTAGGCACTTCAGGTACCATTCGAACCTTGGGAGAGGCAGCTTTGGCCCTAACTAATAAAACCATTATCAGTTCCGTCAATGCTGAGGTGGTCAAAATAAAGGATCTTGAAAAAATCATCGATAAGCTCTTGGAACTTGAGCCTGGGAAAAGATCGACTATTCCCGGCATCAGTGCCAACCGAGTAGATGCCATCCATCTGGGTGGACTGTTGCTTTTGGAATTGTTGAAAATGTCCAAGGTGGATGAAATCACCCTTTCGGATGCTTCCTTGAGAGACGGATTGATCATAGACTATTTGGAGAAAAATGGCCAGAAACTAGACCGTTTGGAGCAGGGTAAAGATGTCCGTGAAAGCAGTTCGCTGATGATGGCCTTGCGCTATGATACGGATATCGAAGAGAAAAAGCATATCTCGAAGTTAGCGCTTCAGCTTTTTGACCAACTGAAGGCCCTGCACGGCTTGGAGGATTCAAGCCGGGAGTTGCTGCACCATGCAAGCCTGATCTATGATATCGGTCAGTTTGTGAATTTTAAGGATTTCCATAAGCATTCCAGGTATTTGATTTTGAAGGGAAGACTAAGGGGCTTCAACAATGATGAACTTACCATACTAGCCCATCTGTCCAGATACCACAGGAAATCTGGTCCAAAAAAACGTCACAAAAAGTTCAAAAAGCTGGATAAGAATTTACGAAGATTGGTCAAAGGACTTTCAGGGATTTTGAGGGTCGCAGTAGGATTGGATAAAACCAAAAATCAATGGGTGGAAAACGTCTATTGCATCACTTCAGCCAATAAGCTGATCATCAAGCTATTCGGAGAAGAAAGTCTGGATCTGGAAATCTGGGAAGCGCAGCGTTTTTCGGATACCTTGGGAGAATTTTTAGGATTGGAAGTAGAAATTGTCAAAGGTTGAGTCTGTTTCCTCCGTACAGCTGTCGGGACTACGCTTAGGCAAGTTTTCTGCTCCTAGCGGGGGAACCATGAGGAATGGACAAAGAATTCAGTTTCGATGTTTTCCTTTTTTTATAGGCCTGGCAACCCCAATTCCAATTTAAAGAGTATCTTCGAAAACTAAATATTCATAGTTAATTAATGTAGATCTATAGTGCTTTAGAACAGGGTAAAAAAAAAGAATCTGATTTTTTGGCGGAAATTAGCTTCATCTAGAATACTTTTTTTATAATTCACCAAAAAAATAGTCAATTGTTAACTGGAATAGACATATTAGAAAATGAAATTTTAGAGCAATATCCAGATGTTCTAGAAAAACTTCTCCGTGATCATACCACGCAAAAAAACATTTTTTGGGCAACTGAAAATTATAAGCATCTAGGAAAAGGCTATGGGTTCAATGATCCAATTCTACCTGAATTAATAACAGGCGATAATGGCAATATCATTATGCCAAGAATTCAGAAAGATAAAATTCTTCAACAAGCACGATCCAAAGAAATGGCAGAGGTATTTACACCTTCCTGGATCTGCAATGCTCAAAATAATTTAATCGATGCTTCATGGTTTGGGCGAAAAGATGTCTTTAACACCGAAGCAAAAAATTCGCATAATTCTTTGGACTGGGAGACAAACAATGATATAGTCACCTTTCCAAATGGAAAAACTTGGAAGGATTATATCAGTGATACACGCCTTGAAATGGCTTGTGGAGAAGCTCCTTACATCACAAGCAGATATGATGGCACAACTGGCGTATTTATTCCTGTCGAAAATAGAATTGGAATTTTGGATAGAAAACTTAGGGTGATCAATGAAAATGTGAATGCTTCAGGAGATTGGCTAAAAGCAGTGCAAATCGCTTACAGAAGTACTTATGCATTTGAATGGCAAGGCGACAGCCTTCTTCTAGCTAGAGAAGCAATGCTAGTGACCTTCATCGAAAACTACCAACTCAAGTTTGCTAAAGAGCCATTAGCAAGATCATTAGATTTTATAGCCTACATTATTTCATGGAATGTATGGCAAATGGATGGTGTCAAGGGGGTTGTGCCAAATTCATGCGGCACATTGACTGTAACAGATACCGACCTTTTTGGCAACATAAAAGCCGATAATAAATTTTGTGTTGGATGTATGGATGGGATTTTTAAGAATCATAATGGCATCAAATGTTTAATAAAGGATTGGACCAAGAAAGACTTGTCATCAGGCAGACTGGGAAGGAAATTTAGATTTATAGATCTCTAAAAAAAAACGCATAGCATGAAATTTACATCCTCATTAAAGCTAAAATTAATTTATGTGTTTCGGATCAATGACGATCCTCACAAAGGATGTTTAAAAATAGGAGAGGCGACGTCGGGAAATGAAAATATTTGGGGGTTAGAACCTAACAGTAATGCACTAAATAGAGCTGCTAAAAACCGTATCAATCAATACACTCAAACAGCAGGGGTTACTTACGAATTACTTTATACTGAGGTGTCAATTTTTGCTGAAAAGGGAGTAATAAAGGCCTTCTCAGATTCAGAAGTTCATAATGTATTGATTCGCTCAGGGATCAAACGCAAAACATTTGACACAAAGAACAAAGCGAATGAGTGGTTTATTACTGACCTTGAAACGGTCAAAAAAGCAATCAAAGCGGTTAAAGATGGAAGAGATTCGCTGCTAACTAGTGAAGTGTCTGAATCACAAAGTCCCATTATATTTAGACCAGAGCAAAAAGAAGCTATCGAAAAAACTGAAAAGTATTTTAAAAAAGGAAATGAAATGCTCTGGTTTGCTAAAATGCGATTTGGTAAGACGCTTTCTGCCTTACAAGTAGTAAAAGACCATGGATTTACTCGTACGTTAATATTAACCCATCGACCAGTAGTTGATAAAGGTTGGTTTGAAGACTTTGGCAAAATATTCTACGATCAAAAAGATAAATATTCATATGGTTCGAAAGGCAACGGTGATAAATTTGAAACCTTAGAAAAAAGTTGTAAAAAAAGCCAAGCTAAGTACATCTATTTTGCCTCCATGCAAGACCTTAGAGGATCTGAATTGGTAGGTGGAAATTTCATTAAGAACGATGACCTGTTTGATACTTCTTGGGATTTCATTATTGTAGATGAGGCACACGAAGGCACGCAAACTGAACTTGGAAAAAATGTTTTAGATGAATTAAAGCGAGAAAATACTAAAGTACTCCACCTATCAGGTACCCCCTTTAATTTGCTAGACAATCACAAAGAAGAAGAGATCTTCACTTGGGATTATGTGATGGAGCAAAAAGCAAAAACTGAATGGGATAAAATTCACTTTGGTGACCCTAACCCATACGCCTCCCTTCCTAAACTTAATATTTATACTTATGACCTTGGAAAACTAGTTCAAGGATATAGCGATGAAGAGGTAGCATTCAACTTTAGAGAATTTTTTAGAGTCGATGAAAAAGGTGATTTTTTGCATTACAACGATGTTCTTTCCTTTCTAAACTTGATTTGTAAAGAAGATTCGGAAAGCAATTATCCTTTCTCCACGGCTGCTTATCGCGATAATTTCCGCCATTCGCTTTGGATGGTTCCAGGTGTCAAGGAAGCAAAAGCTTTAAGCCAATTGTTACAAGCCCACCCTGTTTTTGGTCAATTTAAAATAGTAAACGTAGCAGGTGATGGAGATGAGGAAGAGGCTAATGAAGAGGCGCTTAAAAGTGTTGAAAGAGCAATTGGAGACAATCCACATCAGACCTACACAATTACACTTTCCTGCGGACGATTAACGACTGGTGTTTCGGTAAAAGCTTGGACTGCTGTTTTTATGCTTTCAGGATCCTATAATACTTCGGCTTCGGCCTACATGCAAACCATTTTTAGAGTGCAAACCCCAGCGACAATTAACGGGAAGGTGAAAGAAGAGTGTTTTGTATTTGACTTTGCACCTGATCGAACGCTAAAAGTGATTGCTGAATCGGCCCAAATATCAGCCAAAGCAGGGAAAACCTCCAGTGAAGATCGCAACATTATGGGTGAGTTCCTCAATTTCTGTCCCATCATTGCCTTTGATGGTTCTCGTATGAAAGACTATGATGTCAATGGAATGCTCGAACAACTCAAAAAAGTATATATCGAGCGCGTAGTCAATAATGGTTTTGAAGACACCCACTTGTATAACAGAGACCAACTTATGCAATTGGACGATGTTGAAGTGGAAGATTTCAATGGCCTGAAAAAGGTGATTGGAAGCACCAAGGCAATCCCCAAAAGCAAGGACATTGAAATAAACAAGCAAGGTTTTACCGAAGAGGATTATGAGAAAATCGAAAAAGCTGAGAAGAAGAAAAAAGCTGAATTGTCACCAGAACAAAAAGAGTTACTGGACAAATATAAAGAGTTAAAGAAAATCCGAGATACTGCCATTTCTATTTTACGAGGCATATCGATTCGAATGCCCTTGTTGATCTATGGTGCCGAAGTTTCAAACGAAAAAGCAGAAATATCCATAGATAACTTTACCGACTTGATTGATAACCAATCTTGGGAAGAGTTTATGCCAGCTGGCGTGACTAAACAAACATTCAAAAAATTCAAGAAATACTACGACCCAGATGTTTTTCGAGCAGCGGGGATGCGGATCAGAGCAATGGCCCGAGCGGCAGATCTGCTTACGATAGAGGAACGTATCGAAAGAATTACGCATATTTTCGGAACCTTCCGTAATCCAGACAAGGAAACTGTATTGACTCCTTGGCGAGTGGTAAATATGCATTTGGGTGACGCCTTTGGGGGATATGTTTTTTTAGATCCGGATAGAAAAAAGACAATTGCTCATCCAACCTATGTTGAAGTTGAAAATATCACAAAAGAGGTCTTTACAACGAATGCGAGGATCTTGGAGATTAATTCCAAATCTGGTCTTTATCCATTATTTGTTACCTACAGTATTTTCCGAAAAAGACTTAAAGAAAAGTATCCAGATAAAGAACCTAACACACTTACGATCTTCCAACAGCAAGGGCTATGGGATAAAACGGTAGCAGAAAACTTATTTGTGATCTGCAAAACTCCAATGGCAAAAAGTATTACAAAACGGACTTTGGTAGGATTTAGGGAGGCGCGAGTAAATACTCATCATTTTGAAGATTTGATTTATCAAATCACCCATAAACCCGATAATTTTATCAAAAAGGTAAAAAAAGGAGAAACGTATTGGAAAGCTAATCACAACAACGACATGAAATTTAACGCAATCGTAGGTAATCCACCTTACCAAATCACTACAGAAGGAACAAGTGACAAACCTATCTATCATTTGTTCATGGACATTGCTTTTAGAATATCAGATAAAGTATCTTTTATCACCCCTGGAAGATTCCTATTCAATGCGGGCAAAACGCCAAAAGATTGGAATATAAAAATCTTAAATGATAAACATTTTAAAGTCGTATGGTACGAAAGTGATAGTGCCCAAGTGTTTCCGAATGTGGACATAAAGGGAGGCGTGGCGGTTACATTGAGAGACAAGGAACAGATTTTCGGAAATATTGGTGTATTTACGGCACATCCAGAATTGAGCTCAATTGCTGATAAAGTAACTTCAAACCCTAATTTTTCTCCATTGAGCAGTATAATTTACTCTCAAAATAAATTTAAACTTGAGGAGCTGTTTAAGGACTTTCCTCAATATCGAAAAATAATAGGCAGCAACGGAACTGAAAAAAGATTAACTACTTCAATTTTCAGCCAACTTGATATCTTCAAAGAAAACAAGGTAACGGAAAGAGATATTACTATCCTAGGGCTAATAAAAAACAGTAGGCTTCATCGGTTTATTCATTCAAAATATATAGATAAAAGCGATACCCTTAATAAATATAAAGTTCTTTTACCTAAAAGTAATGGTTCGGGTCAATTAGGAGAATTGCTATCTACGCCGCTAGTTGCAGATCCAAAAATTGGATATACTCAATCATTTATTGGAATAGGATCATTCGATTCTGAAACGACTGCAAAGTCTTGTTTGAAGTTTATCCAAACAAAATTTGTAAGAGCAGCACTAGGAATCTTGAAGGTTACTCAGGATAATAGTAAGGAAGTATGGAGATTTGTCCCAGTTCAAGATTTTACCTCAGATTCAGAAATAGATTGGAGCAAGTCAATTGCTGAAATCGACCAACAGCTTTACAAAAAATATAAGCTTAGTGTTAATGAGATAGAATTTATAGAAAACAAGATTCAGCCAATGTGATTATCCCCACGTTATCACCTCCGATCAGTTTCACATCACCTCGGAATAAATAAATACCAGTTCATGGTCTATGGCTGGTTAAATCCCGGTTATCGGGATGCAACTTCATCCCAATATCCTTTCCATTCACGATAGAAATCGGGATGTATTTGGAATAGCATGCTCTTACTATCGAAAAGCCTAAGTCATTAGAATTACAAATTCGGTTCTACCCTTATATTAGTGGTACATATAATTAATATTAGCCAAAATCAGTAATGGGAAGTTTTCAGGAATCAGCTATACACTTGATGGTCATCTCTTTAAATGATTTTTGCAGAAAATATTTATTATTCTAATGTTCTATTTCCATTAAATTCGTGGTAGAACCACAAATTCTAATTGATAGAAAGGTGTAATTAGAAATTACACCTAGGCTAGCGTTCTACACCTAGCGGGTCTAAGTTGTTTTTCCAAATATCCAATGCTATTAAAGAAAGCTTTTCGTCTCTCAGAAACTCACTTTGATGTTCTATGTTAGCGTTTTTTTTGTATTTGTCTCGAAACAATCCTCTGAATTTTTTTATAACTTCTTTGCCATGAAATAAAGTCTGTTCATTTTTCATATATTCAGTTTCGAAGTATTCATTTAAATGACTACTTTTTTTTTGATGCTTTTGACCAAACTCTTTTAATCTTAAATGTTCAATTGATTTTAGTTTTTTATCATTCATTGCTTGTTTAATCATAGATTGTAATTCGGTTTTTTCTATCTCACCATGACAGAAAGATATATGCTCTAAATTGACAAAGTATGATTCAATATCTGTTCCTCTTGTAATAAATAATGTTATTCCTTTTTTTCTGTAACTTTCAATTTCTGCTTCAATTTCTTCTTTTGTTAAATAATCTTTATCCCTATGAACAAAAATAATTGGGCAATCTTTTTTAAATTTATCCTGCAAATAATGGATTAGGACCTCTCCTGATGTAATATTAGTACATCCTTTATATGTTCTTAAATCAACATCGTCCATTTGAAAACCATTTGAAACAAGTAGCTTTTCGAAAAGCCCCTTATCCTTATCTTCAGTCAAAATAATACACTTCTTATTATTTCCAATAGTTTCTAATTGCTTTTCAAGAGCTAATTTAGAATTTTGTAAATCTTCAATTTTACTACTTAAATTTTTCCAATGCCGAGATAGTTCTATGAGTGGCATAAGCTTCATTTCTGTTTCAATAGAAATTGTTTCATCATTGGAAATAGATTTTATATCAGAACTTAAATCTTTTTGTTTTTTTACTAAAAATGAAGTGATTTTTGGATTGTCAAGGTTCGATAAAGTATAGAAAACAGGTGAATGGGTAGTAAGAAAAATTTGAATACCTTCATCATTAAACGATAATTCTTCGTCTTGAAAATGTATTTTGTTTATATACTCAATAAAGGACTCTGCTAGTTTTCTTGCTGAATCATACTCAAGGTTATTTTCAGGTTCTTCAAATCCCCATATTGTACTTGCAATAGGCTCTCTGTTCTTTTCTTCCTTTAATTCTTCTTCTGCTATATTTTGAAGAATTATCGGTATATGTCTTACTTTTATTCCATCACCTCGTTGTGATAACATTGACTTACCATCACTAGAACCAAATTCTAAATTAAGGAACAGGTCTCTAAAATTGCCCTTAAACTGCAATATACTATCAATATTTAATCGAGCAGAAATTTCTCGAGAAATTAAATTTGTCTTAGTTTGAACTTGATTATTAAATTCATTTTCTAGATTTACAGTGTCTTTTTGTAATACATCATAAAGTGAATGCATTAGGTCATTGAAATATTTTTCACTTTTGATGGCTGGGATATATCTAAATCTTATTTTTTTCAACCACTTAAAATAAGTACTTTTCTTATTACTTGTGAATTGATGTTTTCTATCTAAATAAGCTATTGATTCTTCAGACACAATCGAATTTTCCTTCCAAATCTTTGTCCACCGAACTTGTCCATAATTTTTAAAATATTGTTTTTGTGGTGGGTTAATTATGAGTTCTATTTCAATTCTATTTTCTTCTCTTCTGACTCCATGTCTTTGAATAGAATAATCTTTCCAAAAGCTAAATGTTGTATTTGACTCTGACTGATTATTAAAAAAAAGATTCAGGGCTCTCAGATAATTAGACTTACCTGCGTCATTACTTCCTATAATTACATTTAGATCATTGGCTTTTATATGGGTTTGATTTCCCCTAGTGGTATTTAATATTGAACGAAAATATTTAATCCTTATGCTTTCAATTATTTTCATTTGAGGTTGTTTTTTAGTATCATCCGAGTAAATTTTTGGCAGGTCAAATTAAAGGCATTTCTGGCTGTTTAGGGTGATTTTTCATTTTTTCCCAAATCACCCTCCTGCTTATTTCTGAAAATATCCAATTGTATTA